>JGI24158J21664_10006979_pt1 | contig 14954 bp, 10 predicted proteins | sample Ectturendosymbi3_FD_21664 | JGI IMG/M metagenome (IMG submission 21664) | reverse complement strand
TTCGGGTATGTTAAACAAACTTAGCTTTTGCGACAATGTACCTTGGTACTAGTATGGACCCACTCGAATAAAATACTGTACCTAAAGTGTCTTTTGTCTTGCCGTATGCATCCAGACCAAACAGTATATGGCGACACAAAGAAATATAACAATACCAAAGTTTGGTAGCAGGAGGCCACCCGTATTGTGGCTTGATATATATACTGATGTGGCTGTAGCACAGCCGTAACATTAAAGTGCGTGTTCTGTTGTAGAACGTGATGTCACAAATTTTGTGGGTGGTTTCCTGCACTGCGAGGAGAGATGTGTTTGGCGCACACCAGAATACGGAATAACACGCAGCATCGCAGGTAGCTTTACGAAGGTGTTGTCTAAACGAGCTTCAAGACGAAAGCTAGTTGTTTTGCAGGTGTCATGGTGCTTATTGCCAACTTGTTTGCGTTTCGCTGTTGTTAAGAACTAGCAGGCAGTAAAGCATTCGAATTCTTTCTTTACTTGTGCAGGCGGTTGACCAGCGAGACATTCTTTAGAAGTGCACGCTTGCAAAAAGTATGTTTGGCGGTTGTTTCAGTTGTTTGAAATGCGGTTCCATTGATATAAATCAACAAAGCACACCAACTACTAATAGTGGCGAAAAAACGAAACGAAAAGAGGATGCCAAGAAAGATGGGGAGCTACCTCTTCCTCCAATAGACCCTGCTCCTCGTAAGATAATGCAGTTCAATGCAATTTTGTTCTTTTTTAGATATAATGAAAGTCTACAAACTCATATTCAGATCCTTTTACAAAAATGGATTTGAAAAAGTTAGGTTGGCCCATCAATTGCTTGCTTAAGAGAAAGTTTTGTTGTTTGGTCACTGTAATGTTTTAGCGCAATTATAATGCAATGAATTTGAGTAACACAAAAGTTGATTGCTGAGTACAAAAGCTCATTAGGTTAAAAGACCTCTTGCATTAAAGAAACCCAACTTGCGGCTTGGTTTCTTTTGCTCAGCACATGAGCACAGTAACATTTCAACCTCTTGTTAGAAGCTACTCTACGTGTAAGTACCCGTAAGAATTTAGTTAGCAGTGAGCTATTATATTACTGATTCTTCAAAAATTGTGTATCACTGATTGGCACAAATTTCCGTAAATCTAATGCAATGCATTCTGTGATTTCATCATAAACAGCCACTCTACTTTGTTAAACTAGACGTAACAACATCAAAGTCAAATTGTTTTAGTTTCATATTTCTTATCCAAAATGGCAGACAATACATACAATTATGTTTCTAATTTTGCTGAGCAGTAGACATGTTTAATGTTTGTCAAACCAATGAACGCCGTAGCACTAAAATCCCGTAACTTTAATTTAGCTTTTTAGCTTGTTTATTAGCTAGTCACCGGTTTATTTACGGGACTTTATTTTGCAGCTGGCTCATTGAAATATGTTGCCATTTATGACTACCAAGCCAGAACAAACGAGGACCTGTCGTTTCTAAAAAATGACATACTCTACATTTTGCAAAGGTGACTGTGTTTTTGAACGCTACTCTTTAAACGTATTGTTTCTCTAACCCAACTTTAACGCCTACGCTTCGAATTTTTTTCCTGAAAAAACACCTTCAGCTACATCCTGCTTTAGGAAGATTTCTCGTAACTTTATACAATGAAATAAACTGCAATTCAAACAAAAGATTGCAGAAAGCATTGAATACTTTTGTTGAAAGAGTCGTTTCCCGCTGTTTTGAGCGGTTTTGTGCCAAAACACGTTTGGCACCGAGCAGTTTTGGGGGTTTTCGCGTGTTTTCCGCCACCTACACAAGCTCAAATGCAACTTTTATAAAAAGAATGCAGAAAGCATTGATAATGTTTTACTTAACACACCATTTCTCGGCGATTTGAGGGATTTTGCAGAATTCTGCCAAATCAATTTCATAGAAAAAAAACAAATTAATTTTTTTGTAATATGCCAGAGACTTCCTTCATGATTTTGCGCAGTTACCAATAAAAAATGTCTACCACTGACAACCAACGGCGCGAGGCGTTTTGTGAACGAGATGACTTCACGTCATTTTGCACTCTGTGCATAAAAAGTTCACGTGATATCACGCTGTTGGCAGCGAAGATGTTACACAATGTAGAACTATTATTTCTTCTTTTAAATTTTTGACCGAATCTACTTCCAGTAGTTTGCCAATTCTCTAAAACTGTCTTTTTCAACAAGTATTTTGAAAAACTAGATTGTTTTGAATGCCACGGATATGCTGAAGTTTTTCGGAAATTTTGTTTCAACATAATGTCGAAAAAAGTTAAACATATGTGGAAATATACAACGCAAACGTCTCGAAAGGTGTCTGCAAATACGGATGCGTGAAAAACTGTCAAGCACTTATCGAAGGAAGTTAGTTTTGAGACCAAAACGTAACAGCCCCAAAAAAACAAGCAACTTTGCTTCAATTTTAAAAATTCAGCACTTCTGTTCGATATTAAGTCTGTAAGCCTATGCCACAGATATGGATTCATTCATGAAGTTTGCTGTTAAAGATGTGAAATGGAACTAAACCAAATATACACTGTGCAGTGAATCGAGAAACGAAGATATTCCGGAAAAGAAAAGTATTTTTAATTGCAAATTGCTTTTACCGCACCATCTTTATTTCACTGTGTGTTTACGTTATGCAATTTACTGCTTTCCGTTTAAATATTTACAAATTTCTTTTACCATGTAGTGATGGAGACTGGTGGTTGGCAAAACACTCCAAAACGAAACATGACGGTTACGTACCAAGTAACTATTTGGCTCCTTGCAACAGTTTGGAGCAAGAGGCGTAAGTTTTGCATGGCACGGTTGTTAGACTTGATATTTTGCTGAATATTGCGGGAAAGCGGCCCAGAGGTCGACCAAGGACCAGGCGGCGTGATAACATCACCGACCTTGTTTGGCCCGTCTTGGTGCGGATCCACCAGAATTATCTGAGATGCTGAAATCCGTGAGATACTTCAATTCTTCCTAGGGCTGCTGTCAACGCGACCCTCCTCCTGAGAGGAAAAGCGGGTATGAAATGAATGAATGAATGAATGAAAATGGATTTGATGTCGGTGTGTCATCACCGCAGTCAAATCAACGCAGAAACATTACGACACCAGTTCGAGGATAGTCTTTTCTAATTACTATTCATCAGCGATAATGAATTAAATGAACAACGTGCCCCCACGAGTTATTGCGCCAACAACAATCTTCAAAAACACTCTAGTGGTAGTACGAACGCCATGTGAAAGGTGGATAATCTTTTTTGATAAATATTGGCTTTAAATAGTTAATTCTTAGAATTAGTCTCGGTTTTTAAAGCAGCGAGCGAAACAAAAGATGCATAAAAACTAAAATTCATGCATAATTACTTTATACTGAAGTTTAATCGTTTGAAAATAAGGGAACATGAGCAATCGATATTATTTCTGACGAAAAACTCAATTCTTATATAGACCAAACATATGATTTTGGTTGAAGACTGGACCTTAGGGATCAGACGATATGCCGATATCAACCTCAAAACAAGCAGGTTTACACTTTTTCAAACCTGCATTGTTGGTGGATTGCTGAAAGTATAACCAAAATCACCGAACATCAATGTATAAATACAGACCAGTAGCCACGGGGGCATTCGGGGGCACTGCCTCCCAAATTATTTGTGCCCACTCAAATTTTGTTGTGCGCAGAAAAAGTTGTTTCAAACGTATAATAATAACTAAAATCTTGCCTCCCTAAAAATTTATTTTGGCACCACAAACCTTAACACTGGCTACGGGCCTGTACTAATACAACCAATGTCACCGCAACTGATAAAACAAGTAAAACCTTAAAGAAAAATTTTAATGTTTGATTAAACATCGAAGCTGTCATTTAAAAACTGTTTAACGACCAAGAAAAAAGTAAAACTGTTATACACAATTTTGCCAGCAGCAACAGGCTCAATAAAATGACTTATCTTGAGGTTTCATATTTGTTTCCGTATTACTGGTTCTAATAGAACTAATAGATCAGGTGGTCTTCCATAGTAAAAATTACGGAATGGAAATAAGCACAAAGAAAACTGAGTGCGTAGTCATAGCGAAATCGCAAAGCATTCCGATGTGCAAAATCAAAATTGATGGGTTCAGTTTTAAACAAATTGAGAAGTTCAAAAATTTAGGATCATGGATCACAAGCGATGCAAGGTGTCACAAAGATGTTCGAACACGCATTGCAATGAATGGCGAAACAAGCCTTGAATACACTTGATAATATTTTAAGAAATAAAAACCAATCTGTGAATGTTCGCACAAGAGTCCTGAAATGTTACGTCTGGCCAGTTCTGCTATACGGCTGTGAGTCGTGGACACTAACTGCAGCACTAATTAAGAATTTGGAAGCTGGTGATATGTGGTTTTACCGGAAAATGCAAAGGATTTCTTACATGGCTACGAGAACAAATAAGCAAGTCCTAATCCAAGTCAACCAAAGCAGATCTCTCTTAAAAACAATAAAAAAGCGGCAATTCGAATTTTTTGGACACAACAAGTCAAAACAACTACAACATCTGACTGTTTGTGGGAAAATTTGTGGGAAGAACGCACGAGGACGTCCAAGAAAAATGTACTTAGACCAACTCAAGAATTAGCTGAATTTAAACACTCCACGTATCTTGCAGCTTCCCTGTGATAAAAAAGTTGGAAGACTGCCTGTGCATTGGCCTTTATGCCTGTTTCAGGCAATGGACCTTTACGATAATTAATGGTCCTCCAAATCACGGTTATTGAAGTATCACTGTCCTCATGGTCGGATCTCATGCGCGGTACTTTTTGGGGCATCGTGTGTAGAGTCAAATAAGATGCAATGGTGCCCACCAAGTGATATTGTCCTGGACAATGTGGGGCATCATACTAGTTAATGTTCAGTTAATTGAGGTGTTACTGACCACGTCAACCCAACAAGTTCGCAGGGTTCCAAGAGGTCGTTTTCAGCCAGACACACGGGATCAAAATGGTGGGCAATGCGTGAAGGGTTCTGCAGCGGCATACTGGGGCCATGTCCGCACCAACGAACTCTATGACAAGCAGCGAGGTACAACGCAGGAGGTGACGTGTGATGCCACGCATCGTTGCGTCAGCTGCAACAGCACAAACAGAACCGCTGCGTTGTATATGCGCAACTCTGTGGTTCAGGAAATTGCTTTCTGGTGCCAAAGCAAGTTGCAAAGACCCTGCATAGCACCTGATGTCTAGACGCGTCTTCAATCGATTTCATGCTTCAAGTCGCCATTGTTTCTTACCGTCGAGCCCATAGACGAATGAGGACAGCAAATCTACCGAGTTGCCCCAGATAATCAGTGAAAAAACGTCAGGTCTTCGCCTACGTTTATTAGCTTGGCTTTCGTCCAGCTTATTTGTAGTCTAGCTTGCGTGATCTACGATCATAAATTATGAGGCGCCGAAAAGCTCTAACAATGTCACGAGTACTTTCTTCAATACAGTGCATTTGCTTCTGAAAGACCTCAGGTTCGAACATGGGGGCGCCAAACTTGCTTCTTGCCCCAGGCTCCATCTAACCTCGTTACGCCCCTGTTGTGGTGTCATCGGGCTACTCGATATCTGCAAGATGGGAGTGATCGAAGGACAATGCGGGAACGTAAGCGCAGACCCGGGATATCAAATAATATCAATGACACAGTTGAAAAGGTTGGGAGCTTCTACACAGCCCTGCTTTACCCCGTAATTGACAGGGAACCACTCCGATAGGTTGCCGTTTATACGAGAACAGCTTTGAAAACCTCCATACAGCATCTTGAACAATCTTATGCCTGTTACCCCGCGACCCTCCTAAAGCTGCTGCCCTCGCGACCCTTCTCAGAGGAAAGAATGAATGAATGAACAATTTTCTGATCTTTCTAGGTTCGCCGATTTTAGCTAGGATTATTACTAACACTAAGATCATGTATATTTGTGCACTACTAAATGTCATCTTTTAACGGATGCCCCTCTTGTTATAGCGTTTTTATAACATGAACACTATTTTTCACAGATGGTTTTTTGGCACAACGTCGCGAAAAGAATGTGAAAAACTTCTGACGCAACAAGGTGGAAGGGAAGGATTGTTCTTAATACGAAAAAGCGAAACCGCTAGTAAGGATGCATCTTTAAACTGCGGATTGGTGTAGCAAAGATTCATTTAGTTTCAGTTAAATAACTCTCTTTTTCGCATATTTTAAATGGAAAACCCTACCTACAGGGGTCCACTACTTATCGGCCGAAATTGAGGTTTGTTGGGTCCGGGTGGGCCAGGCCCGTAACTAGAAGCGCGGGGTGAGGCATCCCCTGGAAAGTTTTTGGCCCCCTTGGAAAAATGTTTTGGACATAGTTTAAAACTACTGGACATAGATTAAAATTTTGGACTCTTCTCAGAAAACTCTTCGTCGCCCCTGGTGTCCCAAGCTGGTTACGGGCCTGTGGTGACATAACGAAAGTCGGTTGAAGCACTGTTTTCGATATTTGCGTTTGTGCATTCAGATGATTCTTTGTCCTGTTCCAACAGTTAGGCAGTATGCCTAATCACCTCTGCCTTTTGTATTCATGAAGACACAAATGCTCACAATACGCAAAAATTCAAAGAACTAAATTTTTAGCGTTAGCAACCTACAGTCACAACATTTTATGTTGCTAGCAGTTGTAAATTTGGCACAAAATTTTGGTCAAGTCTGCCGTTTGTTTCGAGACTTGGTTTAAGTATAATATTTAATCATTTGTGTCAAACGTCAAGGCGGTCGGGATTCCACCCACAGCTCTCAAGCTGCCTAGCCTGCCCATTGGGTGGGTGTAATAAGCGCTTGCTTTGTTTGTTTTGTATACCTTTGTTCGCAAAAAGGTGCGCATTAGAAAGAGGCACAGGCAGTAACTGGAAGAGCCTTTCTTTGTAGGTGGTACTGGAAGCTTTTCTTTGTCAATGTGTGACGCCAACTCTGTAGTGAAGCACTACAGAATTTTGCGACTGGACAGCGGAGGGTTTTACATCACACCCAGGGCAACTTTCCCCGACCTTCCAAGCCTTGTGGAGCACTACGCAGGTACGAAACTGGTGGAGTAATTTTTTGAATTTTTTAACAAGAGGAAAGACCACCATATCATAACGATAGCCAGCTTTTCCACTTTTAAAAAACGTTGCTTAGGCGGACAAAATTATGAGTTACTGTAGTATATCGCTGTAGAATTAAGTTATAGGCTATGATTTAATATTTTTGAGTAAAACGTCTCAATGGAAAGACTTGATAGGACTGTTTTTAGCTGATTATGCAACCGATAAAAACTTTGACAAACATGGATCTTTTGTATCTTGCTTTTTATATTCAGAACCACACGAATGCTCACGTTACGCAGCATGAACTATTAGTCTGTCGAAAACTACAGCCACAATATTCGTTTCAAAAGTGCAAGTTATGTATTATAAATCCTTTTACTTAGTTTGCTATTCCCATTTTCATATTGCGGGAGCACAAATCCGTGTATTGCACCCCTTGTAAAAATTTGTAATAATAACATTCCTTAAACCCTGGGTTTTTACGTCCCTGAAAAAGACCTAAATATATTTGCTAAATATGCGAAATATTCGGTCTTACTTAACCCCTACCAGTATATTCGAGCAAGTCTGCTAAAGTGTTTTGGAGGAAAAAAGCTAAGCTTTTCTTTAATGCCTCAGGTAAAGACGGAAAACCATCCTTTTGATGATTAATGGATTTCTGATAAATTTACAGCTCCGCCGATGATCTTTGCTAGTTAAACAGTTTCGTAATCAGAAATTCAACCACATTTACCGCACATTTGTGTTTGTATCACTATTTAAAACGTTTTCAGCTCAAGCGGATGGTCTTTGTACCAAGTTGGGAACTCCTTGTTCCCGCGAAACGCCACCTGGTACAGTTGGCTTAGCCCGAGATGTATGGGAGATTGAGCGTAGCTCTCTCGCTCTAAATAAAAGACTTGGAGCAGGCCAATTTGGTGAAGTATGGAAAGGTGAGAAGGATGATTCATAATTCTGATAAAAAACATAACTCAAAATGTAAAATAAAATAAGAGGACTGTAATTGCGAAGCAGACTAACTTTGGTGTGAGAGCACTTTACAGATTTAATTTGTTTTATGGCAGTGGGAGGTGTTCAAGATTCGGCTCAAATTTGTCAAACAGCATTTTAGTTCCACCCAGTAACAGCCGACAAGGATTTAAAAAATACGGCGTTGTCTGTACTGACATTCGCTAATTGTCTTTAGACTTGACGTCGTTTCTTTCAAAGTTCCTTTATTTTACTTCAAAACAATTGCTACTTTGTGCTCAATATTGCAGTCAGTACTGGCTCCAGACACACAGCCTAATGCAGAATGATAGTTTTGACACTTTACAAGTACAGTATTCGTTCGCAATCAGTGCTGCTAGCAGTGGCTGCGTCAATCTCTACAATGCAGTGGCGTTCAGTCTCTAAAAGTGCTGGGGCGCTGTATCGAAAACCTTGCCCTGTTGTAGGCACAGTAATTAAAACTTTAGTCTGTACAGAACATGCAGTGAATAAAAACTAAATATATTAGTCCGGATTCCATATGAAAAAAATTCAAAATGGCAATTAAAAGCTCTAGGTTTGCTGTAAGCTTACGAGGAACCAGCAGACCAGACTCTGCTTTCATAAATGTTTGATGATTCGAAGTTGGACATATCTGTATTCAAGTAATTCGTCTCCTCACCGGTGATACATTCGAATAGGTGAGCAACAATTTTAATAGGAAATCGATTTCACGTAAAAAGATGCATCCTCAGTTCTGAAATCTATAAGCAAAAACTCACCACTGAAATGCTAAGAAATTGAAGCAAGAGCAGAGAAAGCAAGCAAACTCAGGACAAAAATAGTCTGCATTGCTACGTGATATTTTTTTCGTATTTGAAAAGAGTTGCTGATTGGTTGGACTGCTTCACCTTTGTGGAGACTAACTTCTCGAAACAAATATTGTTAATTGATCTTTACCTTCTCCGTTACCTCTGCTGTTGTGTGTTAAGGTTGACTAACGCAGTGCTTTTCAGTAATGCTGCAAGGATTGCTTTTATTATGGGATATGTTTTGTGCTTGGCTTGGCAATTAGTTTCTTAAACAATATCCACACCTTCATTACTGTAGGATGAGTAATTATGATGTTTCATCAATTTACATGCTCATAATACACAACCAAATATTAATTCCTTACTTTCCTAAAACAAACGCTGATTTGGTGCCGTCGCTCCGTAGGTAATGGTAAAGCACCAAAGCGATTTAGTGAAAAGACGATAGCCAAAAACATCGCCAAAATTTTCAGCTTTAAATCAGTTGCCGATAATATCAGATATTGCGTGTTTGCGCCTGCTGGAGTGTTTGCGGTTTGCAGTGAGCTTTGCATGCATGGATTTATTCCTGATCGGTACGCCAAACGCATGGGGAAATAAGAACAGCTCATCAATCAGGAAAGTTTTTGGTTGTACATCTAGTTCGTCATGGTTTATTCTTTTTACTACGTCACAGCATAATACAGGTCCATTGTAACCATAACTTGGTGTAAAATATCGTGCTTTTGCACTTAACCGAAAAAAAGGAGAAAAGCATTTTACCCGGAGAAAAATTTCAAAGGATCTTTAATGCATATCTGCGCAAATGGATGGCAGTGATGTTTTAAAAAACAACAAACACCACTTGTTACGTTTTCTGGTGCTTTTTTTTCAGCCGCTTATGAATGTCAAGTGCCGTGGTGCTTGTGAGGTTTATTACACATGATGACTTGCTGCCGCTCCACATGGAAATCGTGCTGAAGTAAATATGATTAAACTTCACATGCTTTGATTTTTTATGCAAAAGCCACTGAGCAAAATCTTGATAGAAAACGATTTAGCGCGTTAATAGCCTCCACGTCTGGCGACATGATATTCGTGAACCCTGTTTGAGCCGAAAGCAAATTATGTATAAATCCGCCAATTACGTCAGTGTCATGCAATTCTGAAGAAATGGTCTGTTGCAGCAAGTTTCACCATCCACCGCAGTAACACGATTTTGATTTGCAGCTTGCTTTCCGATACGGTATTTGAAATAATTCTTATATTGGTAGTAACGTTGCAACGTAAAATCGATTAAGTGGTGCAGTGGCTTGAGCACGGGCCACTACAGCTTTTTCGACTTCCCGGTTGTATCAGTTGGGTTTGGTGTGCAGACAACTGAGACCACTTCATTTGAGGCCACGTTCATGTGTGACCTGTTGGTTTGCGACACGTTCGTTTGAGACCACAGTCAGTTGAGACCGCATTCATTTGATACTTATTGAGTTGAGACCCGTTCATTTGAGACCAGATTCATGCGAGACTTGTTTTCTCCTTTGATTGTTTCGACCAACACAAAAAGACATTTTTTTTCTTTTTTCGTCTTTCATTTCTCAGTTAAAAACTAAAACTATTGCGGCGCTTCGACAAAGGAAATGGGCAGGAAGGCAAAACATACAATTATTTGACTTAGTCTAACAAAATGACATTTCAGAGGTGCAACTCTCCCTCCCAAACCCGAGGTGTGAAGAGTTTTCTGGCCTCAGCGGTGTTTTAAAGTGCGAGTGCCTTCACAACCCAGCGTGAATTGCCTTGGATACGGAAGGGAGTAACCTTGCAAACCTTCAGGTGTCCCGCAAAAAAGTGGAACGTAGATCATAAAAATGTGGCTCACAGCAGGCCCGTAAGCAGCTTGGGACACCAGGTGGGGCTAAGAGTTTTCTGAGAGGGGCCCAAATCTTTTAAACTACAGTATGTCCAATAGTTTTAAATTATGTCCAACACATTTGTACAGGGGGGAGAGAAAAAAATTTTCGGGGGCGGGCTGGTTCACAGTAAATCAAAACAGCTTCACTTTAACGTGGCGTGAAATGATTGTGATCTCAAATGAATGTGGTCTCAAATGAATGTGGTCTCAAATGAATGTGGTCTCAAATGAATGTGGTCTCAAATGAATGTGATCTCGACTGAACGTGGTCCCAAATGAAAAAGTCTCATGAGACTATGGTCTCAAATGAACAGGTCTCAAAAGAACGCGGTCTCAAATGATCGTGGTTTCAAATGAAGTGCTCCCATGACTCTAAAATGAATGTTGTCTCAAATGTCGTGGTCTCAAATGAACGTGGTCTCAAATGAATGGTCTCAAACGAATTGGTTTCAGTAGTGATGGAACCGTTGGGTTTGACTCCCGTCGTATGATACCGAAGACTTGATAATAATTGGAACTTGCGATCTGTTCAACACCATGTATCGTCGTTGGGCGGGTGCAAGGGAAAGGTTCACGCCTGGTGCTGCTATTGACATTTCTACCAAAGCAGCATTCACTACGAAAGCAGACGCGTGGCCTCCGTCTACATTTTCATGCAATAAAAAGCTGATATTTGACATTAACCCTTTCTCTTCACGGAAGTTGATCTCCGGATAGTTTCTCAAGGCCATTCCTCAGGCGGTTTTCGTTTGTCGAATCGAACATAGCAACTTGATAAGATTTCATTCCCATCGTATGGCAGGTTTCCACTGGTTTTCCTGTAAATTCATCAAGTAGCTTTTGTCAGTAGCCTAAATACTTGGATAAAAAATTAAGACAAAACATTTTCGAAAGCTTTCTTATATTCGAAAACTTTCGTTTTGAGATAAATCATGACACGCTTGTTTGCACATGTCTCAAAATATCTGGACTGCTTTTTTCCAAATTACTGATATTTGTTCAGGCTTGTGGAACGGCACAACGGAAGTTGCTGTCAAAACTTTGAAACCCGGAACTATGTCACCTGAAGCTTTCTTGGCGGAAGCGAAGATAATGAAACTCCTTCGTCACGAGAAATTAGTCAATTTATACGCCGTGGTACGTTAAAAAACTGAACAACTTATTTCTTAAACCTTTTTAGTACATTTAAGAATACAAGCCATTTTCTTTGTGCTACAAAAGCTGTAGCATTGGGGTGATTTCAGCAATATGAATAAATATTTTCGAAGTTCGATAGATATTAATTTTTAACATTGATTTTTAACAAGCTCATACGCTTTTCATAATCAACTATGTAACAGCCAGTTAGAGATACTGAATCTCAAGCTGAAAAATACATTTAAGGGTGGCCACGGCAGGAAATCAGCTTGTTGATGTCATGCAACTTTAAGACGTGTAAAAATTTTAAGTTGGTAATATTTCATTCATTGTTTGTTTAAAAATATCAAGAAAACATTTCTCGTAAAAATGTTTGTTACTAAATTTGAAAAAATCTTCCTCAAGCTCATTTGGAATTTAATGATTTACTTCTTTTTGCAGAAAGCAATAAATTACAAAAAAAACGTTCCTTACCTAAAATTGCTTCTGAGTATTGTAAAGAGAAATTTAGTAATTTCATTTTGTTATGACTTCTTCAACGAAAAATAAAACTAAACACAAATACTTGCTTGCACGTAGTGGTCGTTTCTTCTACATCTGTTAAAGATGATAAAAATTGCCAATTGGGTTTTTTTCACTTGCAGTGTCATCTGCAAAGGCTTTGGGTAATAACTAGCAAATAGCAAATCTCTGATGTATTTCAGTAACCATTTACTTGTCTTTTATGCAAAACGCTTTTGCAGATTGACCATGTTATTACATCAAACATGGTGATAGTGATGATTTTAACTGAGTTTATTTATTTTAGTATACCTATTGTCTACACCGCCTGAAATAAAGCAAAAACTTCTGAAACGCAAGTTTGGGTGTAAATACAAAATAAATTTCTTTTTTGGACCACCCTGTACAGTATACTACATTTCCTGTTTCGTAAGCTGTGCATACGTTTTTAAAAGGAAATTGATCTTTTTCGCACCTATAGTCGCAAAATCTCAGACGTTCTTTAAAGACTACGGATAAAATGACAATTTTCAAAAACCAATCGCACAGGTTTCATCAGAGCCTATATACATCGTTACGGAGTTCATGTGCAACGGCAGTTTGCTTGATTATATGAAGGGAGGCCTCGGTAAGCAAACGACGTTGGTCACACAAATCGACATGTCCAGTCAGGTAAAGACTTGTGGTCCATGTGATAAGGCTGACAAGACGTTGCTGACTTTGTTTTCTGGTCACTGATATACGCACTACGCAAATTGTTTATGACTAGTGTACGTTTCCTCTGCTTGATTTTCATTTACGATTTCATTCTTTCACTGACAAAATTGCTTCACACGTGGCAGTTAAGTAACTTAACACAGGTAACAATGAACACCACAAAATAGCTGTGGCTGGCGTGAGATTTGAGCCCACAAACTTCATAAGCGTCTTCGATAAGTGATACATGTCTAAAACTTATAACATCCAAGCACGCATATAGGTTTATTTCATGAGCCTCAGACAACAAAAGTTCAGCTTTCTGTCTCACCGGCTAATAAGTCTCGTAAAGCCATTATACTAAAACTTGCTTCCAGAATGCAGCAAAATGCGTATTTTTAGGTGTAATTTTGCAAATTTTCGCAGGGGCATGCCCCCAGATAACCTGTCAACATGAGAGCAACCACTGCTCTCGACTCCAATACATGGGTGCAATTTTGTTGTCAAATGTGGTGGGGACAGCTTGGTGTGAAGCCAATATAGTCATCGGGTCGATGCAGAAGTGACGTTTTGTATACACAGATTCCCAATCTTATTTTTTAGATGTGTTTTGAGAGCAACACTAATCACTCTTTGTCCTTGCAAATGATTTACATATTAATATACTTAAATTTGTTGCTGGACGCGGTACTGTAGTTCAGTTTGTTTCCATAAATATCGTATTTGGGGGTAAACAAGTACAACAATATAGCAGAACACGTCGACTGGGTTTTATCAGATCTGTCAGTTGGAGTGCACAAAATGCTGAATCGCATTGGTCGCACGCGCATATCACTCTTACAGCGGAACACTTCAACTTTCATCCATTTTGTAAGACGTGTGGGCTACAGCGCGATTTGATGTTTTGTTCAAGTCGCTTAACGTTACAAAGACGATAAATATTTTTCTTGCACATTTCCGTTTCTTGAAAAAGCTACAAATCTTTTTAATGCAACTGGGCATCACTGCACGCAGGCCCACCCCTACCAAAATCTCCATTGATATCCTCTTACCAGCAGAAAAAGCATTTGGCCTAAAGTTAGCGTAGCCTACTTCACACAATGATTTCAATCTATTTTTATTGTTGTTGTGTGGAGGACGTATCCTTTCAATCTCCTCTTGTTGGCCCCTGCATACACACCCACACACAGTTGTGAAAGGGCCCCATTTTGAAGCCTGAACCCGGCCCGAGCCCGAAATCCCAAGCCCGAACCCGGATCGAGCCCGATATTTATTTTTGAAACCCGATTTAGGCCTGAAAGTCAAACTTAACGAGGGAGTTAGATATGCGCAAAATGCCAACTGCGAAGTAACAAAAAACGTGTGCAGGTGTAGTTGCAGGTACACGGTTTATCACACCGAAAATAGCAACCACCTTGACCAAAACATTGGCATAANCAGGCACAAACGTAGCATGTTAGTCAACGATAATGCTGCGGAATATAATGTTTCTCAAGAAAAAAAGAAACAATCACGAAACTATCTACGATGGCGCTACAGGCATAAAAGAAACTTTCTAGGATAGTTCTGTAGATATGAAAAGCCGGCTTGTAGGCTTCTTAAAACAATCCAAGTATCGCGTGAGTGATTGATCTTTTCGACGCAACGCCACCGCGTGCTAATTTCCTCACCGCTGTCGCCTTCCCAAAAACAGCGTGAGACTAATCCCAGCAGAGAAAAAGAATGCAGCTGTGTTTGCAAAGAATGCAGCAGAGATATGCCTGAAAATCTAACTTTCTAACATTATATACACTAGCATCATCAAATTATACGCTGTCTGTTTCTGAATACGTGACAACCAATGTTACAGCAAAGCCAG
>JGI24158J21664_10006978_pt1 | contig 14955 bp, 6 predicted proteins | sample Ectturendosymbi3_FD_21664 | JGI IMG/M metagenome (IMG submission 21664) | reverse complement strand
TTCTGTGGCATGCTGTCAGCCATTCCTATAACGTGATGGTCAGTTTTGCGTTTTTTGTCTTTGTACGTCTACTGCTCATTGTTTCATGTTATTAGTAAGTTGCATGTTATACGCGGTTAAAAAACATTGCCCTGAGGAAGCCCACTTGAATAGGTGGGCGAAACGTTGGGTAATAATAAAAATCACCAGAAGATCAAATTAATCTGTTTAACATTGTCATTGTTGCACCACAAACAGAAAATGCCTGTAAACTACCACGAAATTAATTTAGTCAGATAGTCACTATAATCAGTTGGCAGATGGTTTATTTTTACAAAAATTGCTTGGTAGTAAGAATATTTTGACAAGCTAGTTTGGTACCAACAGCCTACTTGTCTCTATGTCAGGATGGAATTCATGGTTAGAACCATTTGGCTTTCACGTGATTGATATGTTTTCACGTTCGTGCAGCTGCTTTCGTTCATGTGGGGCCAGCACAGTCGCGTACGGAAAATGGTGTTTCGTTTTACATGCGTAGTGCTGCGGAAGTTGTATGGTTAGGGCAGAATATTCGATAACGCAGCGCAAGTGTGCGATTGCATCTAGTGGTGTTTCGGTGTCTTTAAATGATAATAACCAGTGCGTTATTATTAATAACGCTAAGTCATATTCATTAATATTCAAAGCCTGTGCTGGGTTTGATAATGTCAGTCATCGCAAATTAAACTTCAAAACAACGGAAAATCACCATGCAGGTTAGACATTTATGTTGCCCCACTATTTTTTCCTTGGGCCCGCAGCGGCCTCCCCACTTTTTAAATTCTAGAATCGCCACTGCGTGCTTTTCCATCACCAGATATTGTAGTTATCCAGAAAACGGTGATGTGCGCGGTGGCGCTAGACGTCCAAGCGTAGCAAGCTACTTCGGCCGGTGAGGTGAGGACGGTTGTTTACCATCTATGGCATTTTAGCGCAGACGTTCGAGTTACAGTCGCGCGTATTTTGAGAGGAGAATATCGAGTCATTGGCTTAGGCTGCACAGTAGCAAGTGCCAGCGCGATTCAGTGAAGGCAGCAGCGGTAGAATAGAAACAGTGCATTCTTTCCTTTATGAGAATCTTTGCTGAACGCAATGGTCTGTTAGTGTTAACCACGTTGGCAAGGCTGTCCTAGGCGTTAGCCCTGCAACTACAGTTACTGACTTTCCAGCTGAGTGAATTCTTGGGCCGTCTTCTCTTCGTTACATGTGCTTCAGCCATTACTTGTGCTCAATATCGCCATGACTGGCGTTCCAGTCTAATGCATAACTGCGAAGTTATTTACCTCTAGTAGGTTATGAAAGATTACAAAATATAGCAACATTGTGGCAAGCAGTTTGTTTTCATAGTAGGCCCTCAGTTGCATTGCATAAAAGCTAATTGAGAGTTAAGAAAGAGGCTGTTCAGCAAGTGCAAAAATATAGCCTATGCGGATGCTGGATATACTCACTCACTGCCAAGGTTTGTGAAACGTTGGAGAAAGCACCTTTGTCTGCATGGCTGAACAGAGTCAGAGGGAGCAGTTGCTCACAACGTATTTTGTACTCTTGAAAAAATTACTCTGCAATAACAACTACTGAACTAGGAATTGTCCTGTAGTGTTCATTAACATAAATTGAATATCAGAGCACCTGCCGTAGGTTTCAACCCATTTGGCAATATGTGACGCGCGGTAACATTTATGTAGGCTAATAAATAAAGTTAGTTAAAATTTTGTTCGTAAGAGTAATGCAAGTGTGTATGTAACACAATCTGCGCAACGTTAACTTCCAGAAGTTGTTTTGAACACTCTGAACTTATGGGAAATGCAGTGAAAGCTTTGTGACGTGAAGACGTTGCGCTTGACGAATCATCTGCGACGAAAACCTTCCGGCGGATCTACGTGNGTTGCAGCTTTGCAGAACTTGTTTAGCCCCAGGGGTCTGCACAAATANCGTCAACACATCAACTGACACTTTCCGGTGGAAAAGCTCGTTCTATAGAAACATATTCACTGTGCACTATTCACGTCTTCAATCAGGAAAACGTTATCGTACAAATAGAATTGGAAGCAGTGGCATTCAAGAACTGCTGGCGGCCTTTTTGGGATTGGTTGATGCTGTGCCATTCCGACAATACATATCTTTGTGTTCGTAGTGATGAAGAAAGTGAAGGATTAAGCAAGGGGTGATTGGACCCTAAGAAACAACGTGCTTCAGTGTGTTGTAGTTCCAGACTCCCTGTTATCAACAGATTTAATTGCTTCATTGGAGCGTTTCGATTTTCCGAAGTTGCAGTTATTGGGTAAATCGCTTGGTATGGTTTTGTTTCAAGGGAAGTTGTTTTTTCAGTTACAAGATAATAACCAAAGACCTCAGGAGTTTGAAGCGAAGTGAGATATGTCACAATGCTGTGTTTTCATCATGGGCCATGCGGTAGTCAGGATAGCTGAAAAAGGAGCAACATAATGCAGCGCAAGAGGAATTGCAGAAAGCGCAAACATTCAGGAAGCAACAAAACTCACAGAAAACGCAAACAGTCGGAAGGCAATAGCTATTCATTGAAAAGAGTGTTTTTTTTCGGTCGTAGACCGAACGACCGAAATGATTTTGAAATGACCGAAAAAAATACGTCATTTCGGTCGGAACGTCTCAAAATATAGACCAAAAACACTGTTACGGCGAGTTTTAACACAACTGTGACCGAAATGTTTCAGTGACCAAAATATCTCAGCAAAAAATGACTAAAATGTCGCAGCGAAAAAGAAACAGCAAAAGAGGCAAGTGGCGGGCAGCAACACTGTACACTGAAGAGGGCTAAAATCAGATTAAACTTGCATGCACGCCAATGTGTTTGCAGCGTTCCAGCCAGGGACAAGCGCTGGTGGAGCCACTGACGCTCCGTGGGGTCACCTGACAAATCGACAAGGAAAGTTATATTAGGTTGACCATGACCAATACGTCTTTGGTGCGGTATGTATTAATGACTTGAAGAAACTACGGGACATGCCATGTAAAGACGGCGTGGTCATGAGTAAGAAAGTCAGAAGCATTTCACTTTTTTAAACCATCCCTAATTGCATGGCCAGTTACAGCAACTTGTTTGTACCTGTATCGCCGACAAACTGCTACCTCAATCACCTAACTTCCTGGCATTAATCAGTAATTTTTACATTTAGACATATCCTTGGTAACTAGTGACGACATTTGAGACAAATCATTACATGGACAAGATTTGAGGGATATCGTTGCATAGATAAGATTTGAGGCAAATAATTACGTGGTCCCATATGGATTGCAACACCTGCTTTCCCTGGGAAAGTCCCCGGTTCTGCTATCGGCCTACTTTGTATTTAAGGTGCTGTGCTCGTAGGGCTTCGTTGATTCTTATAACTTGTATCTGGGGAGTTAGGTTCTTGCGGCGTATACTACTCCATGCTCCGTGTGCAAATGTAGCGATTCGAACTATTATTTCGGCTTGCTTTCGTAAACCAGTGGTGAATATCGTTTTGCGTGGCAACGTTTATCTGAATATCAACGACAAAAATTGGGCTCTATGTAAGTTTCAAATTTTAGGCAGTGTTGTGGCGATGCTTTTCCACAGCTGCAACTGGACACCTCTTGTGTTGTAAAGCCTTGGATTTGGCGTTTTTGACGGAGTACATCATGTTACATTAAAGCAATTTCGCTTCGACTTCAGAAGACATTGTTGTGCGCAACTGCTGTGAAACTGCTTTCCTAGGTGAAGAGTTGCTGCATCCATATTGTCGGGGACCGTTTTTGTCGGCGTAGAGCCGTAGAAGGCCTTTTGCTGGGAAATTTCCGCCGCGATACCTAAATCCAAAAACTTAACAAGTTGATTAAATGATACCACTCGATGGAACGAAAGTCTATGATTTGGGCTTTCAATTTTGTGCTGTGGTTCTTTGAGCATTTACCCGGCAAATACTTCAGCTCATTTGCTTTTACCGAACAATGTAAAGTTCACCTATGTGGTTCAAGTCCATGGGGTTGCACCAACATACGGCAAAGCACAAATGTGCACTTTGAGGACACCTGCATGCGTTAGAGCTAACTGGTGAAAGTTCGTTAGCAATCATCGTACAGTTAAAGATGCAATCGGCCTCAACGTTGTCTGTCATTCACATGTAGCCAAGCTCATGGCAATATGAAGGGTTAGTTAGGAGGGCAGTTCGGCTACTGTTTCCTGTCAGCGACAGACGCCGTCAATAAGCTTACAAACGTTACGTTGTGTGCTTCCTCAAAGTCTTCATTGGTCTTGATGCAAACGCTCTTGCAGTTTCTATGCCACAGCCATGTCGTATAAATCTGTGTGCGAGAATGTCCATAAATTGGAATTTGCGTATCTCAAGATCAAAACTCTTTTACATTGCGAGATGCAAAAGTATTTCGAACTGATAGCTTACTAATTTTGCTGTACACTTCAGAATGCGCACACCTTGTTCGAAGCATGCTGCAATTGCGTAGTTAGGTTTTCAACGGTCTATCAGGGTTGAGCTCCATTGACATTTGATTTTAGATGCAAATTCAATACCTTACTTTTGCAAAGAAATTATTTGTACAAATTTAAGCTATATTTATTTAACATCACTGCTGAAATGTTCATGTTTATGCAGTTGTATTTCGTGAACAATTCCTGATATTGATTTGACTGCAACTCTGTACAAACATGGGTTTGGATGAAGATATTGTTGCCATTATAACTGATATTCTTCAGGATAGACATAAGGCAGTTTCTTTGTCATCTCTGGGAAATATAAAAAGTAATCTCAGCAAAAATAAAAAGAAATTGCTTAATGTAAGTTGTGTTTTTCATTGCTGATTTTGTTTGTTTTCTATACTTTTCTATGCGTAAGTTTTATTTAATATTTTTTTATATGTTGTTCGTCATTGGATTTACTTTCGTTGCACTTGCGTATTTGAGCATCATATTGTAACATGGTTTAAACTGGTTTTCCTTGCAGAGGGTTGGAATTAAACAATTTATTCTGAAGTTTCCCGACAAGTTTGCATTGATTGATGAAGTGGTGTATCTAGTTGAACCTGCTGCTTCACCCGTCGCCGTACCTAGCCCAGACGAAAATAGCGGTATTCCCGACACACATACAAGTGGCGCATCGTGCGAACCCAAAGCACCATCGAATTTTGCTATTGAAAGTACAAGTAAGGGACCTCCTGATTTCTTGCAACCTTATATTTATAAATATTGTAAATCCTTACTAATCGACTCTTTTGGTGGCAGCGTGGTGTTAAACAAATAGAATCGATCCATAATTATTTTATATGTATATTTCTTATTATTCAGCAAGTGATAACTTTTAAGTTGAATGTTAGCCGCCCTGGGCATTGAGGTTGGTTTTAAATAATATGCATATCTGCTTGTCAAAGCGTTTTTGCGAAACCTAATCATACGCTGTTTTATTTTGTAAATGGGTGCAAACGTGTTGATAATTCATAATAAACTTTGTATTTAAATAGGTTTGGTTTTTACTTAGTGCTAGCCAGTAGTTTCATCTGTGCCTCATAAACACAAGGTTTGAAAGGCTTTCAGTCAAAGAGTTTTGGTTGATGGTTGAAGCACGTAAACTATTTTTTTCTATAGCAGGATATTAAGGACAGGTGTTTGCAGATTGCTTGTTTCTTGTCAGAAATTGCCCTTGCTACTTATCTCAAAAGTTTCTCGTGGCGATAGTAGTATTTATGGTTGAGAGCACCAAAGTTTAATTTTTTCGAAGTGTCCCAGTTGTCTCGTTTTGGTTTAAAATTAAAGAAACCTTCAAAAGTTTTGAATTGGTGTGAAATAATCACACGTGCATATTTGACCTGGAGTGAAAAAGGCTTGGCGACTTACTATTCATCAGTAAATATAACAATGATGTGCTAGCTTTTACCTAACAAATAAATAAGTGTATGGTGTTTCTGCAAATTTGAGAGTTAGTCTAATGAATAATTTACCAGTTTGTGATCAACACTCGCATGATCCTTAAACTCTACGTATCGCTTTCTATAATTGTAGGTTTTCCAACGACCGATCCAAAATGATAAATGATATAACCTGTTTGTTTTTTATGAACACTTTTCAGATTCAATCTTTTTGTGCAAATTGTAAGTCTATCATAGACAGTGATGCATATCTACATTTATATTTTGCTTATTTTTTGGGATAACTATTCCAAACGATATTTTTTGACATGTAGGCTGTGATGGTTATTATGTTTTCGTGGATATGGATTTGCAATCGAATGTGCTTACTAATATTGGTGGGTCCTAGCTTGACACATGGGAGGACAGTCAAAAAATGGCCCAAAAATACATTACCAAATTTGACTAGTTACTCAGTTTCAAGACGAAAGCATTTCGTCATATTTCAAGTGAGGTATTTCGAAATATCCCAGGGCTGCTGCCCCGCGATTCTCCCGAGAAGAAAATCGGGTGCGAAGTTGAATGAATAAGGCATTTCATGAATGCAAAAGTTCAAGGCATGGGAGCGCTACTTTCTCAGCTTTTTGTTCGAAAACAAGGCGAACAGCATAAACGAAAGGTCGTCCGTTTTTCCTCATCTGAACATTGCAGAAAAACGTCAACGTTGCCTTCCTGCAAGTTTACCCGAAGGACGTTATTTCAAAGTGGCACCATTATCGTTCAGCGAGGAAATTGCTCATGCCTTTCGTCACCTGTACTCATTGCATAGGAGACATGTCTATACGCTTTCACGCAAAGAGGACAATAATTTCCTTACACTATGGTTTATTTCTTCTGCGTTTTTGTAGATACACTGAATTAGATTTAGACTGTCAAATGTTAAAATGTTTTTGAAACAGTGGCTATTAGTGATCACGGAATTAACAACATTGGCGACTTACAGGCGTGGCAATTATGTTTTTCAGTCACCGAATTTTCAAAAAATCGTTCTTGCATGGTGTGCTTTGAGGATGTCACAATATTTGCGTATGGAATATGTTTCCATCCAATTTGTTACAGGTAACTAAACGATCTTTATTATTTTTGACATTGCTAATGTTGAAACACACTGTGGGGATTTTGTTAAGTGTAACCAGAAAGCAAGACAACCTTTTCGAAAGGTGGTTTTAAAAAATTGAACTGTCGAGAAAGAACCATTTATGGTAGTAGCTAACATTTGCTTGAGGCCGCAAGGGTAGCAAAGCTGTCATAAATTTTGTTTTACTTATACGAGTGTTTATCGCTGCCGATTGCCACGAAGGCAAGGAGTTTAAAGCATATCTGCTGGAACCAGCAAAAACTTTTGTCTGCCGCCATGGATTCGAGCAATATCACGCATATTGGGCAAAGATTTTTAGATAGGTGTGCATTTGAATGAGAGGTTTTGCTTGACAAGGTTCTTTTGCGCTAAACTGCTGAGTTGTCCTGGCCAGTTCCAGCAAAAATGTGCAAGAAGCTTTGGTAGTAAGCGTTGATAATCAATTGCAACAGCTTTTCAGGCCACAAACCAAGGACGTTTGTAAGATGTTTTGGCTACCCTAATAATTAATCGTGCTGAAAAACAGCGGGTAGCGCGTAGAGAACGGTATTGCTGAACAGGAGTAGTCAACCAAAACAATTAAGACTGCATTGTGACCTGATTGCGGGTACGTTGCCTAAGTTCGCGGCGACCTAGCGTAAATTTCAGGGTTTGTTAGAAAAGGATGCAGCGTTTAAAGATTTTTCGAAAAATTTGAAAACCGTTTAATGAAAACTGTGCTGTTGAAATTAGTGTTGTCACAAGCTTCTCCGTAGCTTGTGAGAGCTCGATTTTAAAGGCTCACGCATGTAATGGCTATTGCGCTGTCAAGCTTATTAGGGATTCACTGGTTCATAAAAAACGCCGACATCACGTTAGCTACCCTGCCTAGTTTCAGCTGCTTCTAAAACGATTTTTTGTACAGATGTTCCACTATGCTTCGAGTCTTGTGCAGTGACAGACAATGCCCTAATTGTCGCTCCGAACTCACACAGGTAAGTTGTGTCGACAGAATAACCAGTGGGGGACAAAGCATTGACAAAAACCGTTTTGGTTGTGATCACCTACATGTGTTACACTTTGCGGACACGGGAGGCGCCCATCAGTGAAAGATATTTGGTGCATGATGACGTCTTAAAATTCGTTTGAAAAAATAGTGTGCAGGAAGCTTAACAAATAAAGATCCAAGGCTAAGCAGTAGGCCGCAATAGGTATGTGCAAATGCGTGTTACTTGTCTCCGTGTTTTCAGACGACACGTGGATGTTGAAATTCGTTTATAATGTGCTGCTGGTGCCTCATAATTAGTCATAATAAAACAAATCTATAAGACAGTTCAACTGTTGCGCCAAAAGCGTCGTCTCTAGTTTTCCACCCGTTTATTGTTTCGTGAAAAGAAAAGGAAAGCACTGTGTAAACGTTATGACAGAAGCTGTTACGCGATACTGGGGCATTGTCTTGCACTCCCGTCACGTGACTCAGTAATAGGGTAAACAGTTTCGACACCAAACAGTGTGGCCTCAGCAAAAAAGGAAAACCCAGTATTAGGAGAAAGACTTTGTTGTCTCGTTGAATTAATCAGACCAGAAAAATAATATGCAGGCTTGTGCATGGGAATCGGATGCCATGGGATGAGTTGAGATGGGTCAGTGGTCTTGAAATTTGCCTCTTTGTTGGTAATTGCAACGTCACGTGGCAGGAATTTTCGGAAGCTGAATACCATCATAATATTATTACAGCACAGCAGGTATTGGACGTGGAGGCTCGGTGCCATGGTGTAGCGATGCGAGGCCCCCAAACATAAGCTTGTTGGCCCCTTTTTAGGTGGCAGTAAAAAAGATCCCCAATTTTCATTTCCCCACTACTATGTTTAGAGTACCTTAGCCACGGCTCTGTAGGTGCTAGCAGATAGACGTTAAACATGCTCCCGATTTAATGTATTTCGTATTGCTAGTTTCGTGGGGTGGAACAGTCACAATTTGACATGGGATTAGACAGCAAAAAGTGTCATGCACAAGCCTGATCATGTGACTTAAAAACTGATTGTTTGACTTTATCATATCAAAATACAAACCTGTATGACTTTGTTTATCTAATTGTGTGATTTATTTTATTTCCATCTGTTATCATTTCGTATTTTCTTAGATTTTCTAAATGTTTGAGATGTAGTGCCACAGAAAAGTACTGCGCATTTGTGTAACACCAGCTTCGAACATAACGGTCCTTATTTAGCGAGAGTTTTGGGCGCGCAGAAGCACGGTGCGCATATTGCAATTGCGTGACGAGCTAAACTTAGCATATCTCTTGCTTGTGTGTTCTTCCGCACGAATCCCGCTTTCACTTCATTTGCTGCCGATGGTCTGAAACCGTGATTGTCTCCCAGTAGACACGAGCCTAGCCNTTTTCAACNCCATGCTTGGTGCTTTTTGAAGGTGTGGTTCGCGGAGTCGCTGGAAGCNCCCGGCAAACGTGACACGTCGTCGTTTATCAAAGAGCAAAAGTACGGAATCTTGTTTGAAAACAAACACATACAGAACCAGCACAAGTGAGATTCTTTTATGTGTTTCAAAGCGTCTCGTGAGTTCAATTGCAAAAGCGTGGGCGTTTTGCATGTGGTTTTAAGGCTTGGAGGGGAGCTATACATATCTTTAGGAAGGAAAGATTTTGTTTTTATTACACTGCATGCTTCAAACAAATCTTTTTGTATAGCTTGAATCATTTAGGGGAACAAAAAAATTGGGGGCACTGATCCCGAATGCCCCCGTGGCTAGGGGCCTGGTGTGGGGTGGCAACGGAACAAACGTGGAACCGGGGATATTTTGAAGATTTCAAATGTATGTTGAATACTTGCAAACATCTTAAACCTGCGTATGCAGGACGCCCTTAGCTAGCACGGCTTTGTCTCAATTTAATCCCAATAGCGGGTTACCACTTGATCCACCCTTGCCAATACTTGCGTGTTGTACCTAAGGCGTATGAGTGAGTGGGATGTTTAAGTTTTTCTCGTATTGTCAAGCAAGCTTTGTTTTTATTGTTACTTTTTGAAGTAGGTCAGTTGATTGAGTTGTTGACTCAACCGAAGTTGCCAAAATATTGGCAGTCGATAAGTACTCGTATTTTAAACAACAAAACAATTTTCGAAAACTGAACAACTGTCAATTACAACATCCAAAACCTTGTAAAAAATGCTGTGATCTTTTGCGTACAGTGCAGGTAAATTTCAGGTTATTCAACACGGTAGCGGATTTAAGCGACAACCGCAATGCGTCTTTTCCATTTTTAAATATTGAGACTTCTCTGTCGTTTCCAATAAGTTGGTAAAGAGTTCACCCAACATGCGGTTTCGACAACACATTTCAATACAAACAGCTGAAAGTGTACTGAAAACATGCATCTGCAATTGCAGTAGTGTCACAGGAACAAATCATTTGTCTCTTTCGAAACTTTTTTGCTTCATTTGTAGACAACTACTGGAGCACAAGTGCCGACACTGTGAAACCAAGTTCGACGACTTTGATGATCTGAAAAAACACATGCAAACTAGACATGGCGAATATTTTTGTGAGATCTGTCTGCGTGGTTGCAAGGTAAGAAGTATCTTAATGTGTTGCGAGTTACGAAATAAGAATTCGTTACTCTTCTGAAAATTGACATGAATTTGCCAAACGCAGATTAAAAATTTTCGGTGATTATTCTATGTTTTTTTCAATCGTTTTTTTTCGGGACAAATTTCAAAGGTAACGTTTTTCGCAGATTCTGCTTTGCCTTTGCAGTCTCTTATATCATTGACAAAGTGCTGAACTACTACATAGAAGCATGCAATGACGCGTGATGACGTCAATTACAGTTAGCGGGCCTAATAAGTACGTGGGCGAAAGCAAAGTTTTGATCTGACAGATGTAGCTCGAGTATTGTCGTGCAAGAGCTGGCGTTTGATTTGCAATTTACTAAACCTATTTCGGCAGATATTCACTGACGAAAGGAAAACTTACTCAAAGGCTGATTTGACTGCTCACGAAGAAGCTGGCGACAACGGGGAAGGCAGTGCCCATAAGGGTCACCCACTTTGCAAGTAATCCCACGTGCACAGTTGATTTCAAACGTTAGACTCTTGCCTATCACGTGATGACACTTACAGCAAGTCTGTTAAGTGGGTTGCTAAAGTTTGATCCACCACTCCATGCTCGGGATGATGGCGCTTTAAGTGCAGTTTGTCTGGTCGTGTGACAAGATAATGAGTGCTCCTTCACTTTTGAAGTAACCTCTTACGGTTTTGTCCGATTTTACAGCAAACGCTACGAGGTAAATTTTTTATCGAAGACGTCAGGTTTGTCATGACATATTTATCCCTAAGTACAAACCATAACGAATCTAAAAGACGAAACAAAACAACATGGCGGAAAGTTGGCTCACAATTCACTGTTTGTTTAATTGACGGGAAAGTTGACTCATAGTTTACTGTTTGTTTATGACATCAAGCGTCACGGCAGACCACGCTTCACATCACGATAGACTGCACTTCACTTCTTAAGCAGAGGTTCGCAACCACCATGATCGTGCTATGCGTTTGCTTCTTCGTTATACTAGCTCTCAGTTGTTCTTTACCGTCTAACACAAGGTTGTTGACTGGTTCACTGCCAAATCGTGATGAGTTGCTAAGGTTAGCAACGGTCATTCTGTTTGGCGGCATGTTTGTAAAAATGTTGTCGTAGAGATGTTGTTGTTTTTAACAGCAGAAACAACATTTAAGAACCATTTCTGGCAAAAGAACAATGACTGCGTTGGAATTAAATTTTCCGAAAAATTGTCATTGGAATTAAATTAATGTTGATTCCTTCAGGACTAGTTGTAGAAGTGAAATGATTTTGTAACTTGTCAAAGGATGTATCTGCGGCTGCACAAGCACTTGAGATCTCGCCACGCTGAAACAAGTCTATGCGAGATCTTTAACAAGGTTAAAAGTGGAACTTTTATCGCGACGCAAGTTATTGTATGCGACTGGCGCAACCTAAAATAAGCACATCAGGGAGGAAACGTATTGTTCTCAACTTAACATTTTAAAAAATACCCGCATTCGAAAGTTTGTTTGCGCATGCGTCATCGACACAGACGGCGATCAGCGCTAAGGATTTAAAGATTGAATGCCCCCGTCAACAAGAGTCATTTGCACGGGACCTACCGGGGGTATTCCCCTGGTAGAGAAACACGGTTTCTTCCCGAAGCCACAACTTACGGCTCGCGCTTACCTGCTGGCGGCCAGCTCAACATGTCTGAATTCGACGCTCCGGAAACTGCATTTCGGTACTGCGCGCGATATATTCGCTACGAAAGCTTTGTTAGGGTGCGCTGGCACATTAACGCCATACGGCTGTAATGAAAATGTGCAAGGGGCATTTTTCAACCCGTGGCAAACGATGAAAATTTTACCGCTTGCACACATCGCCTAAGACTGACCTGAGCGTATCTACGCCAGCTGGCGCCTTAACGAATTTGACAATACTTGATGCTTATGAAGGTGCTGGACTTGTTGAACACTGCTTTTATTTTAACACTGTTCGTATTTGCTTTTGTTAAATTTAACTGTTAAACGGCGCAGTTGTAGTCTTCTTGAGTCTCTTCAAAAGTATCATTCCACATATTTACTCATCGCCGGCTTATTTAGCACGAGCTTGCTGATAATTAACAATTGTCATTAAGGCGCTGCGGCTGAAAAGGAAATGGTTTCTAACGAAGTGTGCTCAGCACACATTGCGTTTGCTCATCGTTTTGCTGTTTAAAATTCATCCTACATCTAATAAACTAGACGTTGAGGTGTTGAGCAACTGTCAGATTTGCATTTCCTTCTATTTTGCTTGTTGAAGCATAGTTTCGATGAGCTTATGTGTGTGTTAAGCTGTGTTTCGCTAGTGGCACTTCGGTACAGTTGAACATAGTCCCGAATGGCTGTGTTAACGCGGTCCGTGATTGTTTTTCTCTGAACGTCCAGCAACTGTTTGTTGAATTCCCACTGACTGTTGTCTTAAGCACATAATTTGATTTACAGGTTTTGCGACCATCGCTATTTAGATAAGAATGAGCTATATCGTCATCTTCGCATGAACCACATTACCTGCCCTGTATGCTCGAACGATCATCCCGCTTTTTACGCGTAAGTGTTATTGTAAGGTGACAAAAACAGTATCGTTGTTTTGCTGATAATCGTTCTGGCGTTTCATGAGCACTGTTATTCCACTTCAGAAAAAACGTGAAAGTATTAAAATTATGTGCGGACCAACCTGCAAAGTGGTGGCAGCTTACGTTGAAATAGTTAATATTCTTTGTCTATTTAGTACGTTAGCTACAAACTGTAATCTAAAAGTAGTACATGAATAATCTTCAAATGAAACGTTAAACCGTGTCTGGCTTAATCNTAATCTTTGACTGAATATGTGCAGTACTGCGATGCAAAAGTGGGTTTTGTGTTTGGTTTGCTTTTGCTTTTAAGACAGTTTTCAACCATNTACTGAACCAAGTNACCTGCACGCTACTGCGGACAAATGATCATGGCCTTNTGCCAAAANTTAAATTTCCCACTGTGTGCTATATGCATGTTACGACTGCCAACGACGCTTTTGTTGTTGCAGCGNTGTCGAATCACTATGGACTGATCACGTGACTAAAGAGCATTCTTATTGTGACGAACCTGGCTGCACATTTAACTTGCAATGCGTTTTTCGTGATGAAATGGATTTACAGGTGAATCTCTTGTATGCCGTGAGTGTTTGTCGAGATACAGTTTGCCTAAATTGTGTTTAACAAAACAAGGAAAAGTTTCTTGTATCGCATAAGTAGTAAACTACTGGATACCTTAAGGCTTCTTAGTTCCAGCATGCAGTGATATGTGCCAGACACTTGCACGAAACAGGTTGTTACAATATNAGGGTTGCTGGAAGCAGGTATGCATACACGTCAGTGGTGGTCAACTGGCGGAAGTGAGAGTAGCAAATTATTTTGTAAAATTAACTCGGACACAGAGCATTTTTGTGAATGACCACGGGTTTTGGAATAAAAAGCGTTTTGATGATTTTCTATATATGTGCCGTTTTAAGTTTCGATAGGCATTGCTCGTGACCATTAAATGGCAGATTTTTTAAAACCAGGATATAAGAAATATTCCAGAGCGTCTCTGAAAAACGGTTTAACCTTCGTTTAAATTTGCACAGCAAAGTTTAGGTGTAATTAAAGGGTTTTTGCTGCAGGGATAGCATGGCAGATGCCATAAAATAAAAAATGTGTTTTTTAAATGGTTTTCCGTTCCCCAACAATTTCCATCCTCTTCAGCAGTTGCTAACGGGGTGCTAGCCAGAAAACAAGATACGAGGGTGGTATTTTTCTTGCCTGGGAACCTTTTATAACACAAATGCGTCCCACACTAGAGTCTGCCTTGTAAGTTTCATTGGGAAATTTCCCCAAAGATCTCTAACCTCCAGTTACTTTTATCCAACTAATCTCTATTCGTTTAGAATCAACCAACGTGTGTCAATAAAAAGATATGCTTAGACTTTGTTGAAGTTACTTATTGAATTCAGAATCTGTGGTGCGAAAAAGGCAGGCTACCACATATTTTGCTGATATTTTCATCGACAATTTGTTCAATTCCAGGCTCACAGAGTTCATAAACATCCCAACCAACAGAGCAAGGCAATGAGGAGGCAAGAACAAAAAGTTACAGCAGGTGAAGTGTCGGTCTGCGTCTTTTGCTTCATGGGACTTCGTTCCTTTGTTTTCTCGACGTTTCCTTGAGTAAGGGGTCACTTCGTCGCAAGAACGACTGGCTTAGCACACACTTGTGGAGTAAGTGTCATTCCAGTTCACGAAATCAATCACGAACAAACCATCGTATGTTGGAAGAAAGACGGTACTCCCTGTAGCAGAGTTGTAAACGGGCCTCATTTTAAAGCCCGAATCTGGCCCGAGCCCGACA
>JGI24158J21664_10006976_pt1 | contig 14958 bp, 9 predicted proteins | sample Ectturendosymbi3_FD_21664 | JGI IMG/M metagenome (IMG submission 21664) | reverse complement strand
GGAGAGATGAAATGGAGTGCGAGCTCGAGCGAGAATAGAGAACTTGTCTTGATTGTAATGTAAGGCGCATTGGGCGTTGTCAAGAAGATGTTGACCGATGGCGGATTGGTGAAATTGTGGAGTGTCAGACGAAAAGCTTTGGGATGAATCTCTTTCTTCACGCCATCTTCAAGTTCTGTACCACCAAACGCTTATTCAAATCGTAAGTTAGGCTGCTTAAGTTCTCAGAAGAACATTAAAATTTTTCAAAGACGCATGTTGTCAAACGCATTCTGTCCTTTTGCCAAAGACAGAATGAGGACGAATGTTTTACGCGAAGAGGCAATTGCAGACAACAAAGTGGAAGATTGCTAAAATAAATTGTAAGACTACTAGAGGGGTGCGAAAACAGATTTGACCATTTCCTAGAGTTAAAGCCATGTTGTGCATTCATTATAAATCCATTCAATATTACTGTAGCCGGTAATGGCTGTCCAGTTCGCTAACCGTTTGTAACAAATTTGAAACTGACCGAAAATGAAACTTCATTTCATGTAGAAATGAAACTGACCGAAATGCAAGAAAACCTGGCTCTAAAAAACTTTTGTCAATGCCACTCTACACTTAATTTCTGGCGACATGTTCCAGAAAGTGAATATCCAGAATTTAAAAGACCAGTGTACAACTCATTTCTGTGTATAGCACAACATATTGCTGTTAATTTTTTTTCTCTGTAATGAAGTTAGTAAAATCAAATCATCGTGCTACCCTGAAAAATGAACAGTTGGGAGAATTAATTCGCATAGCCCTGGAATGCTATTGTGGGTCTGGAAGACCCGGGTCAAACGAGGTCACCACGTGAAACCTACGTAAGCACGAGTCGGAGCACTTTCCACGCTTCAGTAGCTTAATTTTTTGTGTGACATGTTAAAAGGTGCGCTTGCGGTCATCCTCGCTCTTTTCGATTTTGCAAAGGGAGCAAGTTCGGGTCACGCTGACCCGACGTTATGGTTAGTGTGAGGTGGCTTACGCACGATGACCCGACCTTATAGTTAAAGGGGTTAAGCGGCAGGTGGCTGTAAGGAGCTGAAACTTACTCAGCGTATGCTTCTACGGTCGTGGTAGCAGTAGACAACGTAAGAGGTTCTTCAGGCCCCAAATTTTTTTGTTACGAGTAATTCAGTTCAGATATATATGAAATCTGCACTAGCCCCTTTTCATCAAAAATCGTACGATATTACAGTACAAAGTAACTTTCTTAGTGCTCAAACTGCTCAATGAGACTTATATTTTCAGTGTAGTTTTTGTGATAAGCTTTAGTTGAAGGAAAGTATATTTGTTTTTATTTTTGAAAACCGGGTCATGCACACCCGACGTTAGTGTGACAAAAACTGCACGATAGTATTCCAGGAAACAACGTAAAGTCCAGATTTTCGGGGCCTATAAAATCAAACAAAAACGTAATATTGACAATTTCTGTACATCATTTAATGTAAAATTTGCATTCTTTACCGTATTTGTATTGACACTACAAACTGGTTTTGCGGCTCGCTAGTGTTTTTGGTTTTCTGCAAATGACTCTTCCATTGAACAGGCTTGCACACCCCTGGTTTATACTATGTGTAAAGAAGGATTGCTGCCAACAAACCGCATTTTTTGCAACCAGTGCTCCTAAAGATGCGCAATATGCCCAGTGCCACCAGACTCTTTGCGCAGTGAAATCTCATCTCGCGCACTTGAAATATTCCAATACATTGGAAAAGCACGAAAACAAGCAGAAGCTATTTGAATTAAATGTGTACTTTTTTCGTATTTTCACAAGATTTTACCCTTATTCTAAAAATTCACAAAGTTTGTAAATCGTTTAGAACTTTGCTAACTCAGTCTTAAAATATCCGTGCTCACTAAAACAAACATGTGCTCAGTGTAAACTTTTCTTACAAGGAAAACACTGTATGCAACTGTTAACGTAACATTGGACATTTTCGTTTTTGTGTTCGTCCATTTGCGTTGCATCGCCAACAACCTGAAAAACATAAGCAAAATGTCGACTTTGCCCCGCTTGGACAAATTTCTGCTGACGCCCATGCCACGTAGTAATTCAATGCTACGCTGCGTTGTCTGCGTTGACGGAGTGGGGTGTTGGACAAATGCATTGTTAGGTCATAATTCCTTGAGCTAATGGAGCACGCTCAATGCATTTTTGCCAGATAACGGCACGCTTGTTAACGTATGCATCTGTAGCTTTTTACACGCTGTATTATGTTTCAATAAGGGGCATTACTTCCGAAAAAACTCATCCGCTCACTTTTATGTTGCAAAACAGCGATGCAAACATATTGCAGACAAACGAACAATGGCGTAACGAGTGGATACATTTCCCCGGGTGCCGAATCACTATGGGGGCGCCGAATCATTGCGGGGGGTACCGAAAAGTCACAACAATGTCACAAGTTCTTTCTTCAATACAGTACATTTGCTTCCGAAAAAACTCAGGTTCGAACATGGGGGCGCGAAACTTACTTCTTGCCCCGAGCGCCATCTATAACCTCGTTACGCCCTTGCTCACGGACTGCACTGGCAACAGTTCTGAAACTGTTTTTTTCGCCTTGGAGGCTTCTAAAATCTTGCGTCAGTTACAAGTTTTCCATACTGCATTCCTATTTTCACTATTGCCTTTGCTTTCAAGGCTGTCATCAGGCATTAAAAAAATAAATTTGCAACAAAAACAGATCAATTTTGCATTGCACGACGACAAGTCGAGAACCGTGCTGGCGAAAGCGACAGTGTTATAGTGATTACATAATCTGAGTAAGTCTGGGCAGTTCTCACGCGGTAAAGAAAAAACGGAACAGTAGTATCATTACGAAAGAATGGCATTGTTGATATTATTCGATGATAGAGGCTCGGAAACGTCCGGCAAGTAAATTATGAAATTCAACGAAGTGTAAAGCATTGTTTAGTTTAGAGTATTGCTGATCTCTGTTTCTACTTTGATAGGCACCAAAAAGAGGCACATTTTTATCAAAGGTGAGCCAATTCAACGGGGCGCCACAGGCGTTCGGGGGGGAAGTTGCCATAAACTGCCCCCCCCCCTGTATCCGCCACTGGCCAGACTTAACGCACGAAAGAACTCGATAGTTTAAGAAACACTTCCTGGGCCGATGTACGTGACGGCAAGTGGAAGTGTCGCAAACATTAATCGTGTCAAATGCTTCCAGCAGGCTCAACTTTCCAACATCTCGAAAATTTGACGACGAACTATACCTTCCTCATCCGGAAACGTGTCTGTGACCAAAGCTTTGGTCACATGCAGCGTCGCACAGATTCATAGGCACAAGATCCCCGTCGCGTAGAAAATACGAGCAGGTTGCAGACAGTTTTGACGAATCTGCAGCATTTGCAGGTATTTTTTCAGTCAGCGAGTCCAGAAATGATCAGCAAGCACCTGAACTTTTCGCCATGGCCTTCGGTAGCTATCAGATCCAATGAAAATATCCGGCGGAAAGACTTGGTGCAAACGGAGTTTTAAAATGCCACGCGACGCCTTTTTGTCGCAAAGTTCGTGGAGGGCGTGTAGCTTCTACCTCCTTGAAACTCATGTTCAGCTGAGAAAAAATGTAAACCACAGTTGCTGTATATCTCACGAACTGATCCTCTGCGTTTAACAAATCTGATAGACACCTGGAGGAACGAATTGCGGTCAATGAATCTGCAACTTCATTATGTACAAACCGAGAAGACATGCATATGAACAAGCAATCATAAGCTTCTCCAAGTCTTGACAACAACTGGACCAAAATATCTGCACCAGTTCAAGTATAATGTTCCTGCGCCGGCTGTGACCCTGCACTTTGGGTAGAAGTGCCATGACTTGACCACATGCACGAGCTTCGTTCAGGACGACACTTCCTGCAGCTTTTCATGTAGTACTGTCGGTTGAAATAGCAGTGAACTTCCTAAAACTTCTCCCTCGATGCTGCCAACACATACTGAGTTGCGCAGTACAAACTTTGGCATGTTAGTCAGGAGCGTAGCGAAGGGATGCAAGGGGGGCTCAATTCCCTGGGCGTTGAATCACTATGGGGCGCCGAAAAGTCCCAGAATTGTTACAAGTATTTTCTTCAATACAATACATTTGCTTCTGAAAGACCTCAGGTTCGAACCTGGGGGCACCAAGCTTGCTGCTTGTTCCAGGCGCCATCTAACGTCGTTACGCCCCTGGTGATTAATGGACGATGATATCGGAAACGTGATGTCTTCACTGCAGAATGATGGGGTATTTTTCGTTGGAAGACAAACAAGAACGCCATCAAATACCACGATTTACTACAGGACGCAATTTCCTCTAAACATACGGAAACGTTTACCCTGAGGACTAATCCCAATCTTTAGCAGTTGATACCTCCATGAACATTTGTTCTTGGACTAGTTTTGCAGCCAAAAGTTCTTCGTCAGTTTCTCGTGAGGTAAGTCGTTGGTAATGAAGTCACTTCCATCTTTATGACAGCGTTTCCACATAGAAAGTGCTTGAAACGCATTAACCACGCAAAGGCTTCCAATAAGCATGACAACACTGAAAGTATGCTGCAACAACTTTGACCTTCTTTAGAGTTTATTAGATCATCGTAACACAAGGTCGGTAGGCATACAGCAATCGGGTTTTCTGGCCAACGATCTGCGGCCACAGTGTTACTGAGAGACAACGAATAATAAAATCCTGAAAAAGCATTGCTAATGGTAATAGATTTATAACAACAATTCTACAACAATCGGACAAAAACTAACAAACTTCAAGCAACTTGCGTGAAGCACGACAAAAACAAACCGAAAGTGCGTCAGGGCCTTGCAGGCAGTGGCGTCACTAGAGGCTTGAGCCAGAGCGGCAAAGCTTAGCTGAAGGGGGCCCACTAGCCACCGTAGGGGACCCATTAGCCAAACCCAGAAAAAAATGATAGTGAATCCAGAACCGTCGCCAGAAAGTTTTCAATAGGGGGCTTTGCAGTTCTGCGGGGGGACTTTACGTTTGTGCGGGGGGGGCTTGACATTATAAAATTAACCAAAACTCCACTCATTTATAGTGTTTCACGTTCCAATTTGGGGGGCTTACAGCTTTGTTTGAGGGGGCTAAGCCCTACAAAGCCCCCCCCGTGGCGACGGGACTGAGTGAATATCTGGATGTCGTGGATGTCTGTACTAGCTAAAAAAACGAAAACACAATAGAAAGATTACTAAATATCAAAATATCAACTAGAGGAGGCCCAGTTGTTACATTTAGCTTGCCAGGGGGGTGCGGCTCGCCACCTTGCCCCCCTGTCGGTTACGCCACTGCTTGTAGGCGCTGTGCGCTTTGTGGTTGCCATGGAAAACACAACAAACCCATATTTCAAACTGCTTCACAAATGATAACCTTCAACTTTCCCGCTGGACCAAAGCCTGACATGTGCAAACTATGATATTTATGTGGCAACTTGCGTGATACGCTATGAATAGTATGTTGGCTAAACAGTAAATAAATTTTCCACAAGATGTTTATCGGACTGAGGTGCTTGGAACAAACCAGATAATAGGGATGACAGCGACTAAATGGCCTTATTGCAACACTATTCGGTTTTCTATGGCATCATAAATAAAACACCTCTCTATGAAGCTTTCACTGTTACTTTTGTAGAAAACCCAGTTTTAACTCTCTGGAAACCTATGAAGATAAATGCCTTAAGAAACTTAACGCACAAATTTAATGTTCAAAGTATGATTCTCCGTTGTTTGAAATAACTCTTGTACCTGTTTGGGTTGTTCATTGATTTTTCCCATTTGGTTTTGTCCAATTGCTTGACTATTTTTATCACCCACGTGTTTACCGATGTTGGTACCTCCTTTAAGTTTCACCAAGTATAACATTTGATTTTGAAGGCGCTCCCTAGAGTACATCTGCCAACCTTACCAACGCAATTTGCTAACACATTCTACCAACGCTCTGCTTTGAGTCATCGTGGCGCGATTTTGCCAGAGAAAGAGATTCATGGCTTCATATCACTCAGCTAATAGGCACATACAATGCAAAAAGTCATCATGCAAAAAAGTAACCAGTTTTTACATAGGAGAGGGTGCAAAACCACGGAAGTCATCTAGTCAACCAACTCTGTCAGTTGTTGCCCGGTAATTGGCGTCAGGTAGTTTTCCAGTTTTAGTGAAAACAATTCTTTGCGAACGACGTATTCTCCAGTATTTTACTTGCCGTATCTCGTGTTTTGATTTGTTCATTTTCATTTTTGCCTGCAATTTTCTTGCTTACTTTGCTGTTACTTTTAGACTTTCAACTTTTCACCCGTAAGCAATTCTTGAGGATTTCAGGACTCAGGATGCGTAGAATTACATGAAATCGATTTCCTATTTGAAAATTTGCTGATTGATTCAACTCCGTTACTTTCGTGGAGACTAGATACTTGAAAATCGATTTATAACCAGAAATAAGTTTTACTGTTGCAGACAATCAAAGAACAGCATCAGGGAGGATAGCAAATAATCTAATAAAAACATATACTTTTATCATCTGAATCTTCAGCTCTTAAAATGTTATATGATAGTTGTTCTCTTGCATCGTTGATCAGAGGTATGTTCTGCTTTGCACATGACACTATCTCAGAACATAAGGTATTTATTTTGTTTCCGTGTCACAGATGTGACAATGCGTTGCTGTCATGGTCAGTTTCCCGACATTTAGCCATGTTTGCTCAGGCGCGTTATACAAAATTGGCAAAAGAATATAGGACTGATTTTCCATTACTTGTCGTTGACGCAGAGAGACTTAATACTGCCTTGCGTGACGCCAGGTGACCTTCAACCACAAGCAGGGAGGCGCCGAATGAACTTTCTCAATCGATACGAAACGTCACGTGGTTCGAAGTGTACTTTGCTCGTAGCTTATCCGGCTTTTGCAGAATATCACTTCGTTTGCAATGGGGTCCAATTAACACCACAGCTGCAGGCAGCGACAAAACGAACAACTGTGAGCAATAATATTGATTTTCTACCAAAATTATTTGATCACAAATATATTAAGGATAAAAAATAAGCCTGTCAAAGGTGAGTTGAGTGAGAACAGCATACATTAAAGAATCCTCTGTTGTCTAACACGGATGTACTGGGCATAGGTTTCCTAAAAATTATATTCACTGCTTTAGAATGTCATAAAAGGGTTAAAGTCTTCGTAGACTTTCAAAGAAAATGTCACCTTTGCTTAATTGATGACAACCTTGATACAAATGATTGGTTTCCTGGAATTTTTATTGTGGAAAATATAGCCACAAATATCGAAAACTTTATTTTATTCAACGTTTCTGCTTAGCCGTAAGCCATCAGCAGAAACATTAATGAAATCTTTTACTATATTGTTCACAATAAGAATCTACAACAATTCCACACTTTGCTTCCCAAAGTGCTCCTGGAATTTGTTTGCATTTTTAAAAATAAACGATGTGCTTCACATTTATGGAGTATGGAGGCATTCGCAGTGCGGTCTAATTTTGGTTGAAACATCTGACTGTCCTCTGCTATTGAACAAAGCTACATTGGTTTCCGGCTAAAGCAAACAAAGCCGTCAGACTTTACGACCCTGCTTATGAGAGTGTAAGAATATGTTATGAATTGCTGGCCAAAATAGGGTACACGCTGTAACACTGCGCTGACCGAGATTTTGGCGCTGGACAAGTAGCAATGTCGGACCCAAGTATTTCCGCATGTTCACCAGCTGACGTGTTGGTCGTGTGAATGAGACAAGCTTTCTCACCTATCAAAGCGATTGCACGTGCGCAGTGCTGCAAACCACGCCCACCAAACGCATGCGCAGCGCACAGTTGGGCAACGGCAATTTTCGTTTTTGTAAATGTTGGCTTGTACATTTGATAAGAGTACTACAATTTTTAAGTTGTTCCGAAGGTGTCTATGTTCATTTTTTCTGATTCACAATGCTGGAACACAAAAATGTGTTTTTTTTATTTTTACTTACTTCCTTTGAAATAAAAGGTTCTGATAAAAAAATCATAAAAAATTGATTGAAGCAACGCATTTGCTCAAAACTTGCTTTGTTACTGGTAACATAGGCACCAAAACACAACAAATAAGTTCTTGGAGGTATTCTCGTGAGTGCAGCTCTTCATAGTAAACTACATCGACTCCATTCCAAGTCAATCACTACTACACCACATCCGGTCAGGTAGCACGGTGTGAATCGACCGATGCTATTATTCCATGGGCAGTGCTTGATTCTAAAAGAATGAGCTGTATGCTCAAAGGCCTGTTCGAGCAAGTATACGCAAACTGTTGCGGAAAAAGCCAAATGTATTTGCATATATTAAAGAGAGTCTCTGAATGTTTACTACCAGCTTCCTGCATGCTAAACAATGATATCATTTTTGTAAAAGGCATAAGTGCTAAAAACTGTACAAGTAGCCTTCAGGTTTGCATATTCATGTGTGAAATCAGTAATGACCAGCGTCCAATTTCACCTGTTTTAGTAGTTCGTGTTAGTTTTCAGCAGAAAACATTACCACCAATGCAGCCAAAAACAAGTGGCTAAGTTTTGTTGAAAAAATCTTACTTTGGGCCAATTATATTTGCAATTACTTGCAACATTTACCTGCTCACCATCATTCTGTTGCTTCACTGCGAGAAAGTAGTTCAAATGCAGACAACAATTTGAGGAAAAGTGGTGGAAAAATTTTCAAAGAAGTTAGAAACTGATGTGTTGCTTGTAATGAGAAAAGACGTGCGTAACATTGATGCAAAAATTTTTGCTTTATCTGCAGCGAAACGTGACGACAATCATTTCAAACTTTATTGCGCGAGAATTTCCTCCATAAATTGCAAACACGTTTACAATTTTAACATCGCTTTTTTGCACTTGTCTTGTGCAGACGTTCCTCGAATTTTAAGACCTGTGGTGTATAAATATCTTTCTAAAATTGACAAAACCTCTTTGAATATGCATGTTATTTTAAAATGTAAAAAATCGTACCGAACGTTTCTAGGAGAATAAGCATGGGATTAGCCAAAAACGTTCTAAACTTAAGATTTATTCAAATAACTTCTAATATAGAAACGTGATCATTGCCAATAAGTTGCTAGATTAATTGTTATGCAATGAAGTAATTTTTGCACTTAAATACTTGATCAACTAGGGTTTAACATCAATATCAATTTATGAAAGTACAATCTTTTGCAGTGAAACAAAACATACCATATTTTTATGCTACATTCATCTTTATCGTTGGACTATGACACTGTCAAACCAGCTTAGTGTTATAAATTAAAACAAACAATTTTGAACACGGCATTTGACTTCATACTTTTGAACAATTTTTGAAAAACCGTTTAACGCCAAGTCAGACTTGGCGAGTTACGTTATGAAAATTTGTTACTTCCAAATCACACCAACTTAGCGGCTCTGCAGTGGAGTTCGACCCGCATCTATGATATCTCGGCATTTGCTTCAATCGCTCTCTGTCCACACACTAAAACATACTCAAACAGAAAGTCTCGTCGCAAGTGGCACTCAGCGGCTGGCCAGGGTAGGTTGGGGAGCTTCTTTCAAACCTCCAAGTCTAAGAACATCTTGTCTGGCTCTTGCATTCTCTCCGGTAGAGTACTGGGTCCCAGCGCTCACACTAAGCACATCGATGTACCTCGAAACGAGTCTATGCGTGTTATCACTGGCTGCCTAAGAAGCACACCCACCTCTTTCTTGCCCATTCTATCTGGCATCACTCAACCTGAGACAAGGTGCAGTGCTTCATGCTTGAGACTTTATACCAAAGTCCTCAATCCGAAACATTTCCTACACGAAACTCTGTACCTAAAGCTACCTCCTAAATGTCTCCGCTCCAGAAAACCTATTCACTCCTTTGTGGAATTGTTGTCCCTGCCAGTGCATCCACCACATCGTCCCTTCTAGCTCTCCAATCTTTCATTCCCGCATTTGGTTAACAACCACCAGGCTGCGACCTCCCCAGAAATGCCTGGGTTCTGCTCAACCGCCTGAGGTCTGCTGTTGGCCGGTTTGCGGCCATCATGAAAACAACGAGACTGTGCGGGTCAGATTTGTGTGAGTGTGGCAAGGTGCTGAGTGCACACTACATCGTGCATTACTCCACCAAATTTAAACTTCCGTGCCACATCTGCGAGGTAGACAATCCTGCTCTTTTAGAATATCTTGTTAAATCAAAGTTCAGGCCAACATGTACTCACGTCTAGTGTATGCGGAAGAAGAAGCGGCTCTACATCCCTCTATAAATTTCATACGGAATGGGGATGTTTTCATACAGCTAGTCAAAAAAGGTTTACTTCTGATCATTTTAAACAAATGGTCTAGAGCAGCGGTTATCACTTCGTTTAGCAGCTCCCACCCCCTGTAAGGGAAAAAATCATTTTCGCACTTCTAGCACCGATAGAACTGCGACAGTATGTCGACCAAGTCGTGTGACTTACTATTTACTTGCACATTTTCTTCACCATGTTCTGCGTTCGTTCGTTTTTTTCATTATGCTTATTTGATCTCCAAGTGTTGTTTTTCAGCACATTTCAAAAAGTGGTAAACGGGGCTGGTTGACTAGATGACCGCCACGGTCTTTCACCAATCCTATGTGACACAGCGCCCCTCTTTGTTTACATTTATCAGATATTGTGCCATTGTGTTTTCATTTGCTCTAATGGTCGCAAATGGTTGGTTTACTTAATGCGATGGTTTTATGGTGCTTCTTGGCTGAGTCATATGAAACAATAAACCATTAACCATTGTACTGTATCTAAAAAAAACACCGAAAGACATGAAGAGTTTTAATCATACCTTTTTCTCGCCTTTACTTGCCCACATGATTTTGATGTCACGACTGTCTCTTTCTCAAATCAAGTGTACGTTATTTTCTACGTTTCTACGTAAGTAATGCAAAGTTGGTTGCCGTCTGCCAAAAGAGTACGCGCCTCAGAAACTCCGTCTGGCTTCTCCATTAAGAACCGCCGCTCCAGAGAAGCGAACTAAGCTGCACGTGATTTGAAATGAATACGTGACCAATTTGCACGCTTAACTCTACAGTCTGCTGCACTATTTGAAGGTAAACTATTTTTTCCGAAGATAAAAATCGCTGTCAGTGTTTGTTTAGAAAGTTGAAATCAAAAGGATTAAACAGTAAGTATGGTTAGTGCTACGCACTGTTGTTTGCCTTAGGCCTGCATTACGGAAAAACTTGTAGTCAAACCAGGGGTGCAAAACTGGGATCGCGAACTCGCGTCGCGTGACCAAAAACTTGGAGTAAGCGAACGGAATTTACAGCGACGTAGCAGTATTTAGTTTGCAATTTTAAGTATTATGGCAAAGCTTATATGTGTGCGCTACTAAAAATTTCTGCGCACCACTAAAATTCACAAAAGAATGTTGCAACCCTGAGTTAAAACATTCCTTAATTATGATGATATCTGATTTTTGAGTCTGGTCCTTCAACTTGCTTTAGTGCAATATGGACAAAACAAACATGTTTGCTCCTTGTGGATTTGCATACATGTTTAAATTCCGGTGTAAGTTGTGGATCCTTCTTCGCTGCTCCCCCTTCACTTTTTGTTACATAGAAGTCCACAGGTTGCTTGTGTTTTTGCCCATTCTTAGTATAAGACTTAGCGGAATAACTACGCGCTGCTGCATTTCAAGCCTCTGCACACCATCTGGTATTTCACGTCGGAACTTTTTTGATTGGAACAACTGATAAATGCATGAAAAAGCTCAGTGTCAAATACAGTGGTCTCATGGAATCAAGAAAACGTAAACCATCTGGGAACAAGCAAAGCTCACAAGTTGTACAACTTTTTGTTCACACAGGGAGACGAGTCAGTGACAAACTACGCAAGGGGACCCACTGAATGACGAAAGCGAAGTTATGCTTATGAGCAACTCTCAAGTTGTTTCAATTGTTTCCTGAGCGCCATGTAAGTCTGTATAAAGCGCTCTCCGCTGTCGCCAGCGCAGTTTGTTCCACGCTGCAGTGAAAGAAGCTTGAAAGCATAACGCGTGTTTCAACTAGGAAAATGTCCGTCGCCAATTTACTATCTGCCTTCATTATAGCCTGTTCTTTGACAAGAGGTAAGTGGATGTACGTCTTTAAAGCAAGGTACTATAAAACATTCTACTTACTGACTAAAGCAACTGCATTAAGTTCATTTTTCCTATTTGAAAGAGATTATAGTGGTGTTTTTTTGGGGGCAGTCCATACAAATTTACATGATCCCAACTTAGCACATGAAATTCAAACATTCAAACCATCAGTCGTTCGTGTCCGAAGATTTAAAAACAGGTAGTGAAGTACAGATGGTAACTTTTTTTATTATCAGCTTTATGGTGAAAGATTATCAAAAAGTTGATCAACAGGCATGAAGTTCTGAAAACTTAAATTAATCTTAAAGAGAAGGAATCATTGCTACTAGAGTGGTTGATAAAACCATCAAGGTCTTAGATAGATGAAGTGTAAGATTACTGAGAAACCAATTTAGTTCAGGAATACAAAACCAGAATTCAGGGCTGAATTCAACACATGGGAATTTGAATCAGTCGCCGTAGCTAACATAAAGAACATAACAAAACCTAAAATTTGTGCACGACAGTAATGCGAAACTCAGATCGATAGTAACAAATCTATGAGATTGAAGTCAGCCAACAATTTCAATCTTGCAGCACTTTTTCTATGCGTATTCTAAAATCGCACACACTTTTATTCCTATAAAAATGTTATTATAAAAAAAATTGGCTTGATCGTATTGCAGTGATCTTCCAGGCTTCGCTATGTAAGAAAACAGTTAAAAGGTCACTTAAAAATGCAAGACGAACTATACTAAGTATAACAAAGAAGCGTATCGTACAAAGTTATTGTTACAAACTATCACTATATGGAGAGTGCCATTAGGTTGCCTCACTTGGTCAAAAAATTTTCTGTTTGCATATACTAACGTTCTGATAGAACTCGCCGCCAACTAGTCGTTATGAGTATTCTGCCACTTGACACTTTTTTCAGCGGGACACATTGGGAGCATGTTCGATTTGCGACCAAAAACGTCCTAGAGCATTTTGGGTCAAATGCTCTAGGACAGTGGTTCTTAACGGGATGTCCAGTGAAAAATCTGGGGTTCCCCAGAAGAAATGCTAAAGTGATTTCTTTTACCTCAAATCCACAAACAAAAACGGCCACCACTTTGGTTAATGACATAACGCAGACCAGGGGTCCCCAAGTCAATTTGTCAGGAATAGGGGGACACTGCTCAAGAAGTCCATAAATTTTCACATCTGCCAAATTTCCTATCGACAAACTGCCTTGCTGGTACGTTTTCACTCCCTGTTTAGCAACGCCACCACTTCAGACAGATAAAGTTTCAAAAGGGGTAGTAGTTTGCTCTGGGCAAGTTTTCGCTCCATAGGAGATGAACAAAATTACGAATAGTGGCTAATTTCTTCCATTGCCAAATAATTGCAAAAAATAAATACATTCATAATTTCTATCCAATGTATTTTTACCAGCTTTAAGAGAAGCAGGATTTTACATTGAAGTGGTCTGGCTCAAACTTAGAGTTTTTCAGTCCACAAGATAGATACAACAGATAGATTTATTTGGCGGTACTGAGTGAACTGCGCCAGATGTACTCTCTTAAACAGCAAACGCCGGTGCACGGAAAACACAGAGGTTATCTGGTCAGGTGCCCTGTAAATTAAATGAGATTGAGTTAGGTTCCAGACGAAGCGGAAAAGAAAAACCCAACTAAAAAAATCCTGTTCGGGTTGCCATAACCCTTTCTTGATCCGCGTACACCCATGACAAAGACGGTCTATTGGTCCTGGCCGTAATGCACACTCCAGGGATTATGAGGAATTCGTTTTTGGAGAAATTGTCTTCATGTGAGGATTCATCTTTTTCTGCAGGTGTTGCTGATATTGTGCAACAAGAACTGGACCGCGGCAACAATGTATTTATGAACTAATAAACTATATTAAAACACGTAGAAAAAAGAAAACTACAAATACACACAAACGAGCAGGCGTAAGAATTAACATGCAATCATAGACAGTCGCATTATATATTATAATTCAAACTTGGTCGCATATATAACATAATTAAAGTTTTTTGTCAGTGTCATTGTTGCACCGTTGTCCTGAAAGCCTTGAAATAAGTCACACGAGCAAGAAACTAGTCACTCATTTTTGAAAGCACCATATCGAAAGAGAGCCAGGTCGTTTAGGGGGCAGTTACTGTATATCAGATTGTCCCACTGATTCGCCACTGTTTGAAAGACCCATGGTTTTTACCAGAATCTTTGTCTTTGATGATTTTGTGATGATTTACACCTTTTAGCAGCGATTTTTATCATCTTAGCTTGACAACATTTGCTTGACTATATCAAATAGAGGTGGAAAAGCTGCTCCGTGAAAGTACAACTAACAAAACTAGATGGCAGCATTGCAAGTTGATTTCACGCAAGGACTGCAGTGCTTGAATTACTGCCTATGTTGCCGATGAAAATAGTGATTTTTCTCTCCATACAAACATGGATTAGTACACAATATTTTCCGTAGAAAGAACATCTTTATACCGTATACTGCAGCTTGTTTGGTAGGCAGCGACAATGTGCAGCGGAAACACTGTTTTGAAAAGGTGCCCATTAATGCACGCAAGTTTAGTTATCGTCGGTGACATTTGCATCTGCCAATGCTGTAAATAAAAGTTATTTCAGTTCTCAGGTCAGTTGTTTTTGTCACACAAAAAGCTCTTATTAATGCTCAGCGTTTTTTGGGTTGTGAAACAACTCTTTTATCTCACTGAGACAGGCCATCTCACTGAGACAGTTTGTTGCCAAGCTCCACCAAGTACCTGTTTCTGAGGTAGCTTGCGCAAAATTACTACAGTAGTTTGAGCAAGATACAGCAGCCAAGGTTGCCTCAGCCGCAGTAGA
>JGI24158J21664_10006975_pt1 | contig 14959 bp, 8 predicted proteins | sample Ectturendosymbi3_FD_21664 | JGI IMG/M metagenome (IMG submission 21664) | reverse complement strand
AAAAAAAACAGGTTTGTAGCTGTACTTAATTGAAACATTTTTTCCAAGCTTACTTGGGACGCAATGCGATGGACAGTGGGAAGGTATGTCGTGCAATATATTGGAACAATGTTTTGTGAAAATAGATTGATAATGCCATTGTTTGTTTGTTTAAGAAACGGGAAAAAAGATCCAAAGCGCAAGAGAAAATTGCAACGCTGAAGAAAAGGAATGGCGAACTTGTAAACATTGCTAGAAGGTTAGAAGAGAAAGCCAGGTCCTTGCAGGAGCAAACTGTCAAAGTAAGTTTTGGAATTCAGCTTGTTGCTTATGAAAGTGCCGTTGTGGAAGCGTGAGTTAAGGAAACAGCAACATATTCGTAACAATGTTACTCAGACTTGTTTATTTCGCCTGTGGAACGATTCGGTGTTTCTGCAACTGTTAATGATCAACTTCTCGTTTTCTTACGGTTCTTAATGCTTGACAATAACAACTACACGTAAATTCACCCGTTTTGTTTGTGTTTTTTCTTTTTTTTTTGAAAAAGAAAACGCAAGAGTTGGCTGCAGTCACTCGTGACCTGCAGCAGCAGAAAAGGACACACCAGCGACATAAGGGAAGATCTGATGCGGAGCACGCTCGCATCATTGCTGAGAAAGACGATGCTCTTGTTTCAATGGGGGCACAGCTCGAAGATCTGAAAAAAGCGCTGCGCCAAACAAGAAGAGTGAAGTTTTTACAGGTGTGGTCATGGACCGAATCAAGAAATTATTGAAGGTTGAAGCAGGAAATCATTTAATACTAGATCTAGTTTTTGTGATGGTTTGTGCTTTTCAGTACCGCTTGGTTATTGAGAAAAATTGGGTTTGATTGCTGCCCAAAATTAAATATTGCAAGTTATTCTGCAATCTGTTGCTTAAAATACTCTTTTTAGACATAGCGTTCTGTGTGTTTTTGGCGTGTGATGTACTGACCGTAATGTTGGGTTAGACTACTAAGACAGTAGAGGAAATTAGCGTAGCGGTTGCGCGATTGTAACAGCGAAGAGATAGCCACTCAACTCACAAAAGAAAGTGCACTGTTTGCTTGACATTTTGATACCGACGTGCGTGGTGCCTCGCCGACCCAGCAAGAGACAGAAAGTTTTTTTGCCGTGAATCGGAGGTTATCCGAAAATTCTTGGCGACTGAAGCTTTTCGATGCGTTGATGCGAAAGTGGAGGCGCAGAGAACGCCATTCACGAGATAGAAGCAAGTTGCTCGCCACACGAGAACAGGCTTTGTTTTTACGCGGAGTAGCACGTTGCTATACCGCGTTATGCGCCTGAATGGGGAGTCCGTGTGTGAAAGGAAACTGTATATCTAACTTCAAAAACGCAGCGTACACTGAGGAGCAGCTGTGAAAGTCAGAGCACACAAAAGGTTTTCTCTTTTATTCCCAAGTAACCATTCATGTCATCCAATATCGTTTGGTCTAGCGTTGTGTTTTGTGTCGAATAGAATGCATGCCTTTTCCTGCAAGATGTCAGCCAAGAGCAGACCAATTAGCTGTGTATACGCACAAAAACATGGGTCATTTCAAATGCATTGCACAATGCTAAAGATTTTGGCTAAAATAGCAATGTTGATTTATTAAAATTCAGTCCCATTTGTGCTACAAGTTTGCCACTAATCCCTAGACGAAGTGTGACTTCTGGCGATTCGTGGCTTCTCACATGTGAACTTTTAGTATATTACAATTTGCTCGTGGTTGTTGCGTTAAATTTGCGAAGTCGTTCGTTTTTGGAGAAAAAACGCTTGTCATTAGAGCTTTTCACTGACTACGTAGTGTTCAAATGTTTTTTTTTCGTAATTTTAGTTGGTTTCATTCACTGTAGGATCTCCGTCAAACTCAAGAAAGCTTTGCATGCGGTTCCCATGTAAATGTTTAAATGCACATGCTTTTCAGAGTGTTATTTTTGAGTCGTCAGTCATACGTCTGACTTACAGTCAGGCCCGTAACTAGGGGGGAGCAGGAGGGCGGTCCCCTGGAAAATTTTTCGCCCCCCCCTGGAAAAATGTGTTGGACATAATGTAAAACTATTTGACATAGTTTTAAAAATTTGGCCCCCTCTCAAAAAACTCTTCGCCACCCCTGGTGTCCAAAGCTGGTTGCGGGCCTACTCACAGTACATGCAGTTGATTTCGAAGTTGTGTATACCAAGTGAACACGGAGAAAGATACTCATTTGCTTGATTCGCAAGGCTTAGTTTTTATCAATCTATAAAATATGTGCTATCAGGCCAGCAATGATGAAGATGGCGACGTTCTTGCTGAAAATCAAAAGGAAATGCTTCGATTGCAGAAACTTGCTTCAGCTGCCAGTTCGAAGGTAATTGTGCTGCGATGTTTTCTTTCGAGTTTGCTATGCTTTTCGTAGGTATGGCTAACAAACAGAAAAACCATCTTTTAGGTTTGTAGCGTTTTTACGACTACTGTTGTTCATATCCTGTTGTCCGACTGCGTTCCGTAAGATTTGCCGGCGGTTTCAAAGGCTCGAGCTAAGTTTTGCTTTATGCTAAGGACACTGCCTACAGGACATCGTACTGTAAGAACAAATACCCAGCTATAACAACACCAGCTGGCGTTTCTCTTGCTAAGCTCCCTTTGCTTTGATATCTGATAAGCGGTTGACCCTTCACTCTTCTTTGTTTATCATGTGTTGCAAATGTTGCAATACCACACGGGCTTACTTCGTGATAATGCCGTCGCACATGTGTTCCACATTCAAGGCAGTTGCACTGTGTCCGGTTGGAGCAGTGTATTCTTGAGAAAGCTTCTCAGCTTGCAGCAGCAGAAGTTGTTTGTCTGAGATAGCTATGTCCAACCCAAATGGTTTACTGAGACAAAAATTATGTCGCTATCTTAACCAGGGCCGCACATTGAATGACATATTAATGAGGGCCGCACACTGAATGGCTTACTTCGATCTTGCCAAACTAAATTTAGCTCAATCTAATGCACTGGAAGCGTTCGAATCCTAACTGCAATGGTAACAGATGTGATAAAGTCGCGCTGAGGACCACCTGTATCAAAAATGTCAAATTCAAGACTATCAAAATAAGGACAGGTTGTCGGTATATAGCAGTGGTTCTTAACCTGGGTTCGATCTCGGGTTCGCTGGAGCTGTTTCTGAGGTTCGACGAAGGTCATCTGAAACATGACTAAAAGCGTGGAACTACTGCATAATTAAATATAAACTGTTGATTGATTTAACTTCAGTAATATATTTTTACTTTCTGTTGCATTGGGCAAAAATGAGGTTCGACAAAAGCTTGGAAAACTACGTAAGGGTTCAGCGTGTTTGTGAAGGTTAAGAACCACTGGTATATAGGATACAGTACTTTTACTACAGCGAAAACCTGGGCCACATAAAATCTTCGACTGGGCCGTAGTTGGACGTAGCTGGTCTAAGATCAGTATGACAGAAGCAACAAATGATTGCGGCTGAAGCGAAGTTACGGATGAAAATGTATTTTTCGTGCTTTTCGCAACGTCTCTGTTCTGTTGCACCTCGGTCCGTGGGCCATGTTCTCGGGTGATTTGTTTGAAATACCATTGGAAACCGTTTTCTTGTAGTGGACGTTCCGGGTTTTGTCAAAGTAACGCCGTAATTCAACATGCTTCGTTTGAATTTTTGCCATAATTTGAAAGGCGCCGTTTAACGTTATTTGCTCCAAGCGACCCTGAAGCATGCGATAGCTTGCATTAGCACGTTGACAAGTTCGTCCCGAAGAATTTCCCTCCGTGGGAAGGTTGTGTGCATCACTGACATGAACCAAACTCTTGATCTCAGCTTAAATTTCACACCTTTTTTGCTTCGTGTGCGCCTGGTCTTCTGCGAATCTTTCATTTTATGAGACGCTAATGTCACGGCCGTGAAAAAGACGTCCATGATCCAGCGGTACACCCTCAAGAAATCGATATGTCAGCTTTGATTTATTGTATATTTGCCATTCGTCATTACCTGTGTGCTTTCCATATGCCACCGGTGATATCTGGGTTGCTTGGATTTGTTTTAAAGCTTCAGAAGAAGGCCGAGCAACGTGAGCTGAATAATTTATAAAGGTATTGAGCAGCAGGGTTCGTGTGTTGTCTTGGCCTGGATTGATGGCCGGAAAAGGCATCCGTTGAAAGAAGCATTGCAAATGGCAACATCAGGCAGGTGCCAATGCTTCAAAGACTCTCATCGGTTGTATTGCGCAAAAGCCATCTCACTTAGCGCACAACGTGCCTTCCGCCAGTAGCTCAGGCCGCACTAATTAAAACTTAACGTAAATCAGGTTAGAGTTAGTGCGAATAGATATGTCACTAAGCGCTTGGTTTTGGTTGTAGGTATGTTGATGTGAACTTGGATAGCTATACAGTGTACATGTACAGTACCATATGAAGTTGGTAATTGAATTAGCTAGAAGTTATGTTCAACGTAGTAATGAGCTTGCAAGCGATTTGAATATCAGCGTCAATTGTTGTGACATAATCAAAATAGGCGTTTTGATATTGAGTTCACGAGCAAGGAATGCGATAATTTTCATTTCACAAGCATATGTGTTTTTAACATGGCGCTGTCTCTTCAATTAGTTCTGAGACTATTACAGAAACGATTGTGATACCATAACGTAAACTAAAGTTCGATTCGCTGGTGTGCTTTTACATTCACTGATTAGTAAGAGCATTGTAAACACTTAAACATGACTTGCAAAACGTACACCAAGTGTTCTGTAAAAGACTCGAACTGAAAGCTTGTGATCTCCCTTGGTTAATTGGCTGGTCACATGGCAGGTTTGTGTCAAACTTAGCTGATGTTACGTTGGGGACACTTTAAATTTTTTTAAATAAGCATTTAGAGAAGCATCTCAGTTCTCTATCTTTGCAATGACCGAAGCGCTGTGATATAAAACGTTCGCATCGACACGAAATGTCAGGATGTTAACCCTTCATACTCAATTTCTTCAAAATAGCCTGCTATGTTGGATTCCAGTGTACGGTACGTTCAATGATGGTCAGAGGTGTTTGTATCGGTGCCTGTTTGAGGTCAATGCATCTGCTGTAAATCATTTTACTTCAGTGCAACGCCTGGCATTGCGTTGTCCGGTCTGCGACACGCCGTAAACCGAAGACGGTCAGAGCCAAAGTTTCATTCAAGTGAGCGCGCCACCTCTGCAAACTCTTCGACAATGTCAATCTGGTTCACAATAGTGTGGTTTTCTGAGGCTTTTGAATTCAGCGTGATCTATACGAAGCATCAACTGAGGGGTATTAATACTTTGCTAATATAGTCATTATAGCTCCAGACAACTGATAAGCAATCGTTTATTCTGTCCACGAAGTGGCCGGCAGGCACCGAGCTGCAACGCACTAACGTCACTTGATTTGACTGTAGTTAAAAGGCCTTCCAGATGTTCTTCCTGCCGTACTCGGTGGTTGTACCGTATTTCTGTCAGGCTGATTGTCTTCCGAAAAGCTCGTCTGGGTTCAGAAAAGGTTGCCAATCGCTGTTTTGCAAATATGCTTCGGTACGCGACCTCTGCTAATTATAATAACAGCCAAGTTTTGTTCTGTGTCAAGGTGGTCTTGTGGAAAATATGTGATGTACATTCGCATAAGCACCTCATATTGAAGTGATTTTGAAACATGCAGCAGTGGCGCATAGCTCGTCTATTTTGGTAGAAGTTACGAGGAGTTGTTAAGGTCTACTGCGGCCTGTGTAAGACCGTGCAAAATACTGCACAGGAAATGTGTCAGCAGTGAAGTAAATTTTCAATGTCGATGATCTAGAATTAGCTGGTTTGTTTACCACCTGTCTCCAATGTTGTTTAGGTATAATATGAAGATGGTTTTGATTTGACGTATGTTTTGCATGTCTTAGTGTGTAGCTGGTGTGTCGTTTTTTCATTTGTCTGGTAACTGGCTGGATTCATTTGCTCTTGGCCTGACAAGCTTGGTTTATTGTTTAAATGTTCACATCGGATTCGGACGTGGCATTCAGGTGTGCAGGCATATACGTGTGGTGGAGATGGTTGGTATCTTATAAGCTTGTAGATGGTTATGCAAACTGCAATAAGCTTGTTTGGTTTTTGATCGTGAGTGGTGCACATGCAGCCGACTGTGGTACTGTACATAGGTAATGGCGATAAATTTTATTAGAGTACCTTTGTATCTGTTTTTTCGGTCATAGACCGAAACGTATTTGAAATGGCCGACAAAAATATGTCATTTCGGTCAGAATGTTTGAGTAGATGGCTAAAAACACTTTTATGGCGAGTTTTAATACAACTGTGAGACAAATGACCGAAACGTTCAGCGAAAAAAAAACAGCTTTGGATCACTGGAAATAGTGGAGTGTCAGTTTGAGTGTAGCTTTTTTCGTTGTGTTTAAGTTTTCTGCCAATTTCAGGAAATCTATGCTTGTTTTCAGGTGGTGGTTCGATCTTTGTCTACCCCTGTAACTGCTCGTCAGAAAATTCTAGAAGAATCGAATCGCAATTTGCGTCGGCAAGTCACAGCTCTTGAAAATCGCCTTCGCGACGCCGAATCGAAGTCGTCCGGGTCGGAAGAAGTGGAAAACAAGTTAAAGTCTCTGGAGGAAGAGAATCGCGAGCTTGTGAACAAAATCAACGACCTGCAGAACCGCACGTTAAATCTGGTTCGTGTCGATTTGTTGGTTGAAGCAACGAGCTGTGTGTGCGCGTAACCTGCCTTAGAGACGACGACAACAGTCCTGCCAACTTCCTAGCGTCTAACATTCCCCCGCCTTGTTGCGCGCGCATCGTGCTTGCAGTTCTTAGAAGTCAAAATGCGCGGTTAGCTGATACGCCACAGATACCTTTCGGTCTATCTATGACTCGTTCTAGTCACTTGTAGTACATTTCGTGCGACGCCTTATTTTACGCAGGAATCTGAGCTAGAGGAGTCTAAAGTAGAAACAAGCGACGTCAGCGTGCAACACAGTGAACTGAAGAATATTCACATTCAGGTAACTATGCATGTAACGTGGACGCGAAATACCCGCGTTGTCGCAACGTGCAGCTTTCTCTCGCCACTAAAAAGATTAGATGTTTGAGGGACTAGAAACACTGTGTTTATTTATGTCTTGTCCATTTTTGACCTTAGTTCTTGTTGCTGCTGATTTACAGTTACGCGCATTGCTTGCTCTCTTTGTATTGCGTAGTTTTTGATGGCTTTATGGTGGCTATAAACGTTCGTTTGCAGTTGCAGAACGACTACGCCACTGTCCACGAGCAACTCGCAGTAGCAATAAGAGAACGAGACCAAGCAGTGAGTCAGTGCATCGGTAATGCTGGCAAGCTTGCTGACGTGGAGATGGAGCTTAAGTGAGTGCATTGGTTTGGTTGTTGCGCAATTCTGCGGCGAGAGTTTTGTTTCTTTTTTAGTGGTTGTGTTGGGCCCGCCCCTCCTCGTCTTCGTAGAAGCTGTATCTGCAGTTGGAATTGCAGTGATCTTTTAAACCAGTGGTTTTCAAGATTTTTCATGCAGAGGCATTTTGCAACCCAATTTAACCTAACCTAACGACTCCCTTCCGAAAATTTCCAGTCAGGCATATGTAATGCAGTTGCGTTTGCACTTTGCACAACGGAAAATCACAATTAACGCGCTATATCACTATGTTGAACGAAGTCTCATTTATTAAATTCATGCACATGGCAACATCAGTGAGAGAGACCTGTGCCATGTACAAATCACTCCACAGCACAACCCACTGAAAACAAGAATTACTCCCAAGTTAGCTACCGCAATCAGATATCTAATCTTCAAACACAGCACATTCTAACGTCACGAAGTTATTCGTGCGTTGCCAAATGCAACAGTACTATAATGGTCATAATCACACTCAAAACAATTTTGAATGAAAATCTAGCAAATCATTTTTGCCAGGTGATCCTATTATATTTTGGTTACGACAAAAAGTGGTACCACATACGAAATACAAAGTATAGAAGTAATTATGAATGTTTTCATCAGAAGCTCTAGCGACGCCTAGAAAAATGCCAAACGACCCCCAGGTTGAAAACCGCTGTTTTAAACTTTCAAGCATGTAAAATATGCATGTAGCTCAGTGGTTCTCAAACTTTTTTGCAGACCCCAACTAAATTATACAATTTTCTGTAGACCCCGTGGCCTAGCCCAACAGTTATTAATACAAGGAAACTATGTGACAAAATAAATTTTTAATCGAATAGAGCGAAGGAATTTAGTCGGATAGAAATACTCTATGCACTACAACATTGTTTGTGACGTAACAATAACAACAGTTTTCATAATGTCATCACAATGGATGGTTTAATAAAAATCTATTCGAATCGAATGTACTTTCAAACTACTGTAGCTCAGATTTGATAGCCCTCTTAAGTTTGTTTGAATTGTTGAAAAATGCCGTTTGCATTCCTTGCCCGATTAACAATAATTTTGAATTGGAGGCTTCATTGCTCCATTAGACCCCAGGAGTTATTCATTGACCCCCTGGCCATTCAGTGACCCCCATTCGACCCCGTGACTATTTATTAACCCCTTGGCTGGTCCAGTTGACGCTTGGGGGTCGATATCGACCACTTTGAGAACCACTGATGTAGCTGGTAGCATGGTAGCTGCATGTTTTCTGGGCGCCATAGATGTCGAGCAATTTTGGGGGAATGCCTGTTTAAACTTGAAACGTAACCCGCGAATGGTCTACAGAAACTTAATCCGTTATTGGCAGTCAGATAATAATCACGTTTTCCTTTCAGCTTGATTGTCGTAAACTTTTTGGGGTGTTTAACAATGCACTTGGCACAAGCGACCTTCGGCTTACATTGTGGTTACGAATAAACTTATTGCATGAGTCTAGTCATTCCCAGCGCCTGCAGTAGGATTTTTGTCACTTGTACAGCACATTGAGCCAGGTGTGCTTGTTTGCATTATATTTGAGATCCTGTGTTCCATAGCGTTCGCATGGATTGCTCGATATTGCGGCTTAACCTCCGTGCGGGTGGATCCTTATGATGTTTTTTTCTTCGCCACAAACTATCGATCGGTTTTAGAGCGCTGCGAGATGAAAAGCAGTCGTTCAACGCGCTGCAGAACAACCACCGCGAAGCGGTCGAAAAGCACCAGAAGGAATTGAGCGAATTGCATTCGACCCACGGCAACGTGGTGAAGGAGTATCAGGACGCCTTGAAAGCTCTGCAGGTGTGTTTTCTCGGTGATCTCTGTTCGGTAAAAGTAACAGTATGAGCTTACAGCATGGCAACATTTAGACTCCGAGCTCATTCTGGTTAAAAGAGAACGAATTAGGCAGAATGCACATTGTTTTGAATGGAGGTTCTAAGAGACAAGGTTTGCTCGCAGGGATGTCAGTGGTTGTTATGTTGTGACAGTTCCTCACGTGTTCATCTGCCCAGCGAAACTTTTTGATGGTAGATGAAGTGCTTTTGTCACCCGAAATAAAAGTGCATTTCGTAGCATTTAACTGGTTTTCTGTTTACTTCCTGCAATCCCAGTCGCTCAGCCCGGTATTTCTTCAGGGCACTGGTGCTGCGATGCGGCGGCTGCTGGTGGTGCTTCGCACTTGATGTTCTTTAGCTCCTTCCGCGCTTGTCGCTGACGTGCCTGCGTATCGGTCATGGGGGTGCTTTTTTGCAGTCGAAAGTGGCTGTGCTCGAGCAGCAGTGCCAGGAACAGAATGTGAACAATAAGACGCTGCAGGATCAACTCGCAGCTCTCGTGACCTGGTCTCAGAAAAAGACCACACCTCAGCCAGGAGTACCTGCCTGTTTAGATGGTGAGTGCGTGCGCTCATATTTCTTTTTGGCAAGTGTTAATTAAGAAATAGTCCAAATTAAGTTAAATGCCGACTGCACCGCTATGGAAACTTACTGAAGTGAACCTTTTGCTTGAGGCGGATAAAATATTCTCCCGTTACGTTTGGAATCCGAAAGTCACGTTTTCCTGTGCGCAAAATTTCTGCATGCTGATGTAAATTGCTGGCATGCGGTAGCGCGTTTTTAGTGTCTACATACTGTACATGTGCCAAACCGCTCTGGTAGATAATATAAATACTCCAAGATATATTTCCGGGGAAACGTATTACCGTGTCTTGACATCATGCGTCGTCATCACTCTTACGAAAGTCGCTTTGTCGCTATGAAAACAACTCGGCGTAACTGAACCCTTTCATCGCCACTCCGCGGTCATTTATAATCGGATATTCGAAAGAATGCACTTTGAATTCCGTGACGTTGACTTTTCGTGCGCAACAGACAATGAAAACAATAACAACAACAATAACAACACTGCTGAGGATGCCAGCGACGAAAACCCGAAGAGAATTTTTGCCGAGCACGAATCCAACCTGCCTCCCGCCGTTTCTCCTCACCGGACAGGTCCGGTCGACACCAGTGGCTCCGCGTTCAAGCGGCCTCCGTCCTCGTCCCACAATTCTTCAGGGCTGGCGGACCTGAGGCGAAAATCGTCCTCAACCTCCGTCTCGCAACGTGGAGGTGCGTGCAGATTAAGTCACGAGTTAACGTGCCGTTGAAAAGTCACAAGGTTGGCTGTTGCTTGTTGATGGTGTTAATTGCCTTTCGAATAGACTTTGTCAAATCCAGTGCAAATCCTTTTGTACTTGAGTAAAAGCGCTACCAGAATGCAAGCTAGCGTGCTTCTGGGTTGCAACCATCAGGTACCGTTTGACGACATCGGCAGAGTTTTTCCTGATCGACATGCTATTTCCAGGCATGCCACAGTCGAGCTTGGAATTCAAGCTGCTGGTGCTTTGCATTGCGACGTTCCTGGTTTTCAGTAATTGGGATTGGTGCAGTTTTGCCGCTAGAAAATGGGGCACAAGCAGACTAAATAATTGAAGTGCTTGCTGACGAACTTTTACACTCATTTTTTTCCGGATGACAAACTGAACAAAATGCCGCTGTTGTGCAGGTTGTAAATATTCGGTGTGGCTGGCGGCAACACAGGCCTTTTTTCGGTTGATCTCGCCTTGTGTGGGCTTTAGCTTGCTGTGCACGAGAAACTAAGCTTTATTGGCGGCCGTATTTATTGACGTTTTCTGTTATTCAGAGGCGCACAGCGGACATCATGTGTTTTAAAATCGCAATTATAACTGTGCCTGCTGGGACTTTGCTGGCGATAATACACACTTGCACGTAACGACCTTGGCTCCGGTCTCAGGAGTGTGCGGCGAAGTGTGTTGTGTCGCAGTATCGATTGTCGCTACGCGCAGAGCACTTCCCTATAGCATGTTGTTCGGGCTTTTCCAAAAATGTTAGCTTGCTCGCTCAGGTCAGGGTTGCTTTCTGTTTTTACAAGTGCTGTTTGTCTCAGGCACTGGCGGTGTTTGAGTTATTGCCGGAGAATTTATCTGACTCGCCGACTGCGCTCTAAAATAAACCTTGTCAGTCAACAGCTGCTGCTAACAGGATTTAAGTGTTGGAAATGCGTATTGGGGAGGTGGATCCTATTCTTAGAACGTCTTATGGGAATGATGAACTCTTAGTAACCAGCCTTTTCAGTCGGTGTTGCCCAGCCTACTCCATGTATTGCAGCTTGAGTCTTCGCCACTTTGTTGGATTTTTCATACTGAGTGCTGCCTTCTTTACAATGGCGTCGGTGCGTTGTGACGAGATCCGTTTGCTCTGCGGTGTTGTGAGCCGCCAAGCCATTGAAACAGGATGTCGCCATCCGAGAAGTTAACTGCACTCGTTTCGCAAACACCCTTCTTTCGACCTAATCGATCAGAGAGTAGCATGCTATTGTTAACTGGTCTGGCACGACAAGTTGGCTTTCGGGGTGCCGCGCCAACAATGGATGCTGTATTGTGCGACCCTAATTGTAGCGAGAGCTTTTAATCGCAGATAAAATTTTGCGGATGTGTGTTTAGTTTTATCGGTGAATAGGAAATTTTGCTTCGCAAGCTTGAAATTCGTGTAAATATTGACTACATAAATATAACGGAGAGTACTCACGACAGAATTTTCTAAGTCGTTGACATTTTATTCCACTTCGTAGGACAGCTCTCACGTTTTGCTTTAATTGAGATCGTTAGTAGCAACCCAATTTTCAAAATGCTGCTAAGCGATAGTGATGATCCAGTCAAAGCACACCTGCATTATTTCCTTGTTGTGTCATCAACCAATTATTTTCCAGAATGCAGCAAATAAACCAGTATTTGCATGTAAAATACATTTTTCTTTTTTACACGTTCAAAAGTGCAACCTAATTGAAACGTAAACCATCAGTGAGGTTTGGCCATCTTAAACTAAACCCATTAAATAGATTAAGGGTCTCCAGTAGTCTGTGATGACAGCTGTTGCATTTAGTCTTTCTCCGAAGTGCGCGTGGCTCAACATTGCTGAAGCAGTCCGAGCAGAAAAATTATAATGCAAACTTCTAATCATGGCAGTTTTTCCCGAACATGCAATGATAGCAGTTAATATCGCTTGTCTTTTTGATTTGTGATTTGAAGTTAGTTCCTGTTACGAGTTGTCGCTTTCAGCCAGCAATATTCGTCTCACAATATCTTAGAAGTGCGTCATATGGCGGAAAGCCCGGCTCTTTGTTTTTTCTGTTGGTCCGGCATGTCGGACGAAAAATACACATCCAATGCGGATCAGTGATCCACGATCAGTGCAGCAAATATTCTGTTTTTTTCTGATGTGGCTGCAAAAGTTAGTTCTATATCACACGATGCAGACTACTTTCTCCCCATGTCTTGGCAAGAACGCAAAAATTGTTTGTTGCGACCTGTATAAACTTTTAGTTGAAGCTATGGCCTTTTGCCAACGGGCCAGTAGCGTCATGCTTACGGGTACTCCACTGAGGAAAATCTAGATTTGGCTTTGTGCCAGCAACTAAAGGTAACCGAGGGAGTAAGCAGGAAACGGCGGTGATGCGGAAACGCCACAGCCTTGCTTTGCTCCGCTGACAAATGCAGCATTTACAGCGGTCCTGTTCTTTTCTGTAGATTCTTACGCGTCACCAACCCACCTCACTTACTTGCTTTTTGGGCGTCTTGCGGTTAGGTCGGTGTCGTCGTGACTCGTGACGTACCAAGCACGCATCACGTGATAAAACTTCGAAAGCACTGTTCGTTCGTGCTTCAGAAAAAAATGTATTTGACAGCCGTGTGCATGTAATTTTTCTGAAGGTCTATAATCCTATTTGCATTTTGAAGGTCTATAACCCTTTGACGTCAGCTTTACTCGAAAAATGTATGTTTATTTGCAGTAGAATGCATCGATACTGTGTCATTTTCTTGCATCAGAAAATCTTACATGGACAATTTATTAGTAAGGTAAAAACTGTCAAACAGGCGTTGATATGGACGACACCGAAGCTGAGGATTTCGAAGACGAGGTTCGTGTCACTGTTGCTGGCGCGGAACCGTCGCAAGGTGTCTCTGACCCCGTCGACCAGGCACCCCTTCGCGTCTTCATAGCGAAATACAATTACAATCCATTCGAGGGGCCAAACGAGCAGCCAGAAGCGGAACTCCCCTTGGTCGCCGGAGATTATGTGTACGTTCACGGGGAAATGGACGAAGACGGATTTTACGAAGGTGCGCTGCTTGTGTGTCTTGTAGCAGATACAATGATGTAGTCGAATTTTAATGCGAGTGGATTGTTTCCTGTCGCAAAAATCTCTTAAAATTAGGTTATCTTAGTCCTGCGGTTTGCCGTACTGCGCAACTCCCGTGAAAACGGCCTGTCATGATGGATCAGATGTTGATTACTGGGGCATATCTATAGGGCAGGGGAATAGAAAGTGTGCTAAAAAACATTACTGGACCTTGATAGATCGTGCACTTGAAATTATCATTTTGACTTTTTGCACATGCAGTGAGTGGATTAGACATCAGTACTTTTCGTAGAAGTACAGGCCGTCGGTACAGAACAGCAAAATTTCTGGCCATTTCGTCCAAATCAGTGCGCTTGGACACGCGCTTCCTTTTGCGTTGCGTCAGTGACGAGCGGCAGCGGCAAGGATGTTTCGACGAGGCTTAAGGTCTGAGGTCATAGTTCTATACTATTGCGTACCAAAGCAGTGTTAAGGTGCTTGCCAAGAGCATTTCATGCCAATCGTTGTTAATGTGTTTCGTTTTTTGCCATAACAAAAACATATTTTTAGTTTACATTGCCTTGAAGTGGAGCCAGGCAGCTCCACGAGAGAGCTCAGTCAGCAGCCTCCTAGGTGGAAAACCTCTGCTTTTGTTAGATACGGTGGCTTATCGTGTTTCGTAATTCATCAGATCGATACCGGATCGATGAGAACGTCATAAAGTGCTGTTGTCAATCTCGCCTGCCGCACAAGATAATGACTTTGTGTCATTGCAACGCACCTTAGGTGTTTAGAAGCTGCAGCCTGTAGCCATTGATATGGTTGGAATTAGGAATAGGAATGAGTATTCCAGAATATTTAGGTGTGCTAGAATAGTTCTACAATACTTAAAATTGAATTTTCAAATCTATTCTGCAAGTTTTCCAGATTTTCAAAACATGAAGCTCTAATGTGCTTTTATGTATTTATTCAATGAAATCACATCACACTACTTGATCATTTGATCACTGAAATGATAAGTTGATAACTTGTTGTTTTTATTGACACGCAGATTGTTCAGCATTTCCAAACTTTCTCCTGTCTAGCGTGATCGTAAAAACACTGCGTTCTGCAGTTGCGGATGTTGATAAAATGGACAAATAACTCAGAGCAAGCCCAGCAACCATCTCCGTTTGTTGGTGGTCATAATTATTTCGGTCTCAAATATTTGAAACAAATTGACATTTTCGATTCAAATTTTTACGATTCGGAATCGAAAGATCCGATATCCCAAAATGCCCAACCCTAGTTGAAATCATCAACTTTGGTTCCGTGATGCCTTCAGACCTTTCTGACTTGCCTTCCCCCGTCATAGGTGCAAATGTATGTATTTTTTT
>JGI24158J21664_10006974_pt1 | contig 14961 bp, 8 predicted proteins | sample Ectturendosymbi3_FD_21664 | JGI IMG/M metagenome (IMG submission 21664) | reverse complement strand
CTAGGGCCTCGCATCAGCTAAATCCGGCCCTGTGTGCAATAGCTGAAATTCTGAAAGATAAAGCATCGTGTTTAAATCACAATTACTTGGAAGCTTTCAAAAACAGATCGTACCGCTGTTAACTGAGCACGATGACGTCATCGAGACGCAAACCAAGAATTGCATGCGTAGTCAAATCGCCCACGCTACGCCACTGACTGGGCTGTTAAAAACATCAAAAACGCAGTTTAAAAAACAGGCAAAAATGACACAGCATTGATACCTTTCCTAAACGCATTCAAAACCACCACTTTTCCACTTGTACACAGAGTCTGTAACTGCATTAGATACCGGAATGCAAAGATAAGACAAAGCATATGAAGCAACTAGCAAGTTTTCTATAAGGATGCCAATTGTGTTGCCAATGATAGGCGTAGCCAGGGGTAGTCCCAGGTGCCATTCCCCCTAAATGTTTAGCATACATAGTCATTTTGCTCTTTGAAAGGCAGCATCCCAAAGAAAATACTGTTACTCCCTAAAATCAAACATATTGCCCCCCCAAATTTTTGGGCTGTTTATGCTACTTTTGCCAATGCAGAAACAAAATATATATATTTAGTGTTGCCAATGCAAAAACGAAGACACAATTGAAATTGATCTGTCAAATATTATAAGATTCAGCAAAATTTCACTATTTGGAAAGTTGTTAAAACGCTTGCAATTACAGCAATTTTTAATGGTGTGGCACAAACTATTTCCTACACACAAGCATGGATGTCGGAAGGTGGGCAGGAGTTTGAAAATTTTAGCAAAAAGGTTGTTTTCTTAGTTTCGAGTGATAAAAACCAAATGTCAACAGTTTAGATACCCCTAGAAAACTTTTGGAAAAATCCACTAGTGCCCTCCCTGGATAAAATCCTTCCAACGCCCATGCACTGAAGAATGTAAAATTACACCATTTTTGTAAAAAATTGTGTTGTATTACACCATCTGGCAACCCTGTTCAACAACATCAATGCCGTAAGCAAGCCACAGCAGGGTGACAGACTTTGCACGATGTATTCTGCCAAACAATTGCGAAATCTTTCCAATTTACAAATAATATTGAAAAAATAGTATTAAAATTCTGCCACATTTTTTTCATTAAACGATTTACTTTAACAATGGACCCAATACTGATCATTACTGAAACTTATTAAGGCAAAATTCGAAATTTAAAAGTGGAGGCAGCACCCCACCAGAAATAAAAATGGGGGTCCTAGGCCCATGCGGCTCCCCCGGTTCCGCCACCTATGATGGTATTATAACAACTAGCGTTAAATGGTATCTTTTAGTCGTCCAAGCCATTGACCTCTCAAGTTCATCACAGGTCAAATCTAAGATGGCTCCACATCTTAAAATAAACTTCATGATATATACAATACCTGAGGAAAATCTAATGCGTTTATCACAATTTGCACAATAGGTTTGCTTAACAGCTGTACTATGCAGTGCTATTTGAAGCATACATTTCAAACGTTACAGATCCGTCACATGTGTCCATAGAGGGTATGACATGGCTGTTTTAGAAATTAGTTTAAGCGCAAATATCTCAAACAGTCATGTTTCAATTGGAACTCACAAAGGGTTCTTCAACAGCGATTNCCAACCTTTTTTCAAAGCGACCCTAATTTAAAAAAATTATATTTCGTTACATTTTGTGAACCCCAGTGTTTGCGTATATGCTGATAAAATCTTTTATGACCGCAAAAATAAATCACTAAAACGAGAAAACGATTTTTTCTCAACCTTTGTTCACCAGAAACGACAATACATCAGAGTCACATCGATGAGAAGTTTTCGCTTGTTTGCTGTCAGTGAGTTTGTAATAGGGACGTGGCTTACTTTAGCATAACTGCTGGTCGCTTTCAACTTCCAACCGACATCGATGCTTCAGTTTGATTATGCACACTGCACTGAATCCAGTGTCACAAAGCCAGGTTGTCGCTAATGGAATTGACTCTTAGTGAGAAATTTTGAAACAGCTGGATACTCTATGTTCCTGCAAGCACAAAAACGGATATTTGCCGAATCATATTAATATTTTTCTCTAAAAATGTAAAAGAGATACGATTTATTGGTTCAGTCGCCATTTCCAGAAGCTCTCCTGCAACACTGAGGGAAATTCCTGGTTATAAGTGAATCATTATCCAGTCATTTTCATCAATTAAGCGTCATTGTTTCGCAATAGTAGTGCACAAAGTTTTTGCCAAGTTGTCCCAGCAGCCAGGTGCCCAGTTATGTCTTTTTTAGTTTCAATCCATTTTTGGCAATATGATGCGTTAGTTGAGGGAACATGTTATACTTATCTCGGGCCACATAACATTTCCACGGAATGAGGTTTTTGGAGTAAGCAGCAACTTTAGCAGTGTGATCAATAACTGTCAAACCAGGACCTTGAATAGGTTGATCGAGACTGTTCAGATAATCAAATTCATCAGCAAGATAAGCAACTTTGCATTAAAATTTTCTCAAGCAAACTTTTCAGCCCGTATCACAGAAGTCTGTTGCTTTAGATTTCTAAAGTTTAAAAAGGTGATTTCTTCTCGCAGAACAGAAACACGCTACGTCACACGACCCCGTGACAGCATCGCATTTTTGTGTGCAGCAGCAATGCTTAATGATAAGCATCTATCTCGTTGCAAAAAACGAAAAGAAACGCTGATGTAATGGGCTTGCCTTGATAACGATCACACATTTTATACCAAAACTGAATGTTTGATGCAGCTCCTCCGAAAAACTTTTGCTGCAAGCACCTCTTTATTGTGAAAACAATTGGCCCATTTTGCATTTGGTGCTTTGTCTTTGATTCGTTTTACTACTCCCAACTAGAAACCAGTACAGAAGAAAATCAATAGCATAACTAACAAAAATCAACCACCTGATACTTTCCTTACACAAGCAAGCCAACCAAAGGAATTTTCATAAAATTTAGTATTTGTAAAACCACTACAAAGATTTATTTCAAAACCAAGCGTGAAGGTCGCCTTGCTTACATGTAGGTAGTAACAGTGATCTTTTAGAGATCATTCTTTGAATCGTTATTTGAGAAAAATGTGAATGAATTCGATTTAGAACATCATGTTGCTTTAGATTCTTTGAAGTACCTTATTCTTGTGCTTGTGGTATGACACACATTTAGTGACTTTCAAATTGTGCAGACGACTGCGAGCAGTCATGTGATTTTGACTTCTTTCTTTACTCGTTCCATTTATATAGGTCGTGTTGAGAGTGAATTCTTGGAAAGTGGTGACCACCGATGGTGGCACAGTGTCAGTGCCGGAATTTAATGTGTGATGGCCCGTGTGTGCAAAACCATGCAGAGGCCCCTTGTTGCCTATGAATACTTTTTGGACTTTGAACTGACAATATGACTGAAAATTACACGCACACACACCCTGAGACGGAATCGCGTAATGTTCAAAGGAGACCAGAAGCCTTACGAGTTTAGCAACAGCAAATTTACTGATGACATCAAACAAAGGGTACGGTTGCGACACCTACTGGTCATTCTGCTGCAAAAGTAGTCACAAACCATCCCCGCCCGCTACCAAGATTTCCAAAACAAAACATTTCAATTAATTCAAGTATTCGCTTTACAGACTTAGCAGTTTGCAAATTTCTAACGGATGTTAGAAATTAAACCAACTAAAGTTTTACGCATTTATGCTGAGGTCCATATATATGGAGGCCCGTGTGCGCCCGTACACAACATGCAAGTCTAAATCCGGCATTGTGCAGCATTGCAGTTCAAGGCATCTAGCATATATCTGTCTAGCGCAAAGAACAAAAAAACATCATCGGGTGTATCTTTGCAACAAACCCCAATCATTTGACAAGTCACAAACTGCAACTCGAGATCTTAGCGCGAGAACAATCAATATTCACTGAGCGCTTACTGAAGCACTACCAAACTCTTTTAATTATAAAAAGAAAGTTCAAAAGTTTTTGGGCAAGCATAAAAAACGAGGTTTTATCTTTGAAAATTCAGTTTGGCTTTATAGGAGTGTTGCGGCTGTTCTGAGGCGCCCATATCCGCTTCCACAGAGGGCGCGGCACAGTTTTCGCCATACGTATAAAAACATTTTCTTGCGTTTAGATAACATGCATTTTTTATTTTTGCTGGTGACCTAGAACTTAACAGCAACTTTTGCTGTAAAACCTTTCATTTTCTGCCGAAATTCAGCAAAGTCTATAAGATATTGCGGCAACAAGGGACATGCTTTCGTCTCAAGCCTTTCATATCAGTCCTAATCGGTCTGCAGTACCTGTATAAAATCTAGTGGATGAGGTCCTGATCATTGTTACATATTCAAAGATCCACTTGAACACCGCAAGAGGTTTTTATTACTGATAAGTATCCTTCCAAAAATTATGATCTTTTACCTTGGTACTAATTTTAAAAGAATTCCTGCAACGTATTATCAGTGCAGTAAACGCAGTCGCTGTTGGTCTGACAAGGTTGCATAACAACAGAACACCAAAACACACAGTCGATAAAGGGTGTGCCATTCCAGCAAGTCAAAAAGCCAGCATTGGTGTGGATCATTTGAGCTGCCTGAAGGTGTCTTGTCTTCGGAATTTCTGATTTATTTTTTCCGAGTTTCTGTGGTAAGTACATTCATGCGTGTTATTCTTTCAAAACTTTTTCTATTCTTGGTTAATTACACGTGTATACTATTGCAATCGAAAGATTTTATTTATAGCCATACAATGTGTTATCTTCATCTTTTCTATAGTTTCGTTTCAATGTGAAAATACAATTGGCGCCGAAATGAAACATGTCTATAACACAAAAAGAGGTGGGATAGCTTTGAAAAAGATTCTTCTATTTGGGCTGTGGTTGATCAGCTTCATATTGTTGAATTTCAATTGAAAAAGTTTCAACGTAGGTGATCACTGGATGATTCCCTGTTACGCTGCTTCAACAAGTGTTTAGCCTGACCGACCAGACAAAAGGCAAACTACCCAGGCTTCTGCTAACCGCCTTATATTGCTCTCAACCAGAAATTTAGTGAAAAACGCTTTGCTGAAATATTTCTCTTGTGCTTTTAATGTAAAAAAATTCACACACTTTATTCACATTAATGGTATAGCTGTACCCAACAATTCAACAATGATTGTAATATCAATATTCTACAGACTGAAAATATTCACTTAGTATTTGTCGTACCGCAAGCAAATCTTATTCAACGAAAGCTGCTGCTTTTCGTTGACCTTGAAAATTTTCCAAAACGCTTATTTATTTGAAAAGTGAAAGTAAACAAATAAAGAATGGCTCCTTTTAAGTTTCACAGAAAGGGTCGTGTTGATTTTTCATTTTGGTAACAAAAAGGAGAGTGCAGCAAAAATCATGCTTGCTATACACAAGTGCGTTTTCAATTGATAAGTTCAAAATGTTCATCTTAGTCTTCTACAAGAAGATTATTTTTTTACACGATAAGCCCGAAGATATTGCAACGAATGTCAAGGTGAACGTGGTGAAACAGCGGAAAATTCGTATTTTTCTGTAACCTTCTTGTTTTTCTCAAAACGTTTGTTGTTAGCACATAGGTTTTGCTAAATTTCGCGTGAAAACAATTAGTTTGAAACATGAGATCATCACGTGAAGTGGTCACGAGCTTCGTAACGGCGAAGTCATCGTTGACCCGGATCTGAGGTTGCACCGAAAGTTAATGTTTGACGAAAACAACGTCAAACAAAAGATAATAATTTATGAACGAAAATATCCAACAGCTAAAGTGCTCAAGCTTACCTAGCTGACAGTGGAGCCAGGACAAACAAAATAAGAACAGACAAATATTGTAAATATCATGCATTAGTACATTATTATCGAGAAGAAATACAGTGGATTCAAGTTTGAAGAACAAATGTGACGTAATGTTGAATGCATATTGCTCATAAAAGAAGTCAGTAACGGTAGAAATGGTCGCAAAATCTGTGTAATTCAGTGACGGCGCTACCATTAAGCGAACTAGGCCGCTGCCTAGGGCGCTGGGCTGAAAGGGGCGCCGAAACAGAGCCAAAAACTACAACTGTGTGGCTGAGAAAGTGACAAGCGTACATCAAGTAAAAGTTAATGAGCATGATGAAGGTGAATGGAACTTGCGTTCATGCAGTTTTTCAATTTTGTTACACAAGGGTCAATATTTTTCTTATGATATACTGGAATAGGTATGTCGCAATTTGGTATAAATTTTATTCATCTAATAAACGTTTCTAATGTCCACCGAACGTTTTTATTTTCGTAATCTACAACATGATGATATGCAGAATAAATATTTTTGGTATATTGGGTGTGGGAGCTTGAATTGATCTTGCCTAGGGTGCTTACAAGTCTATCAATGGCATGTTGTCAAGGCCAGCAAAGCATGCTTTGCAGACCATACTTTATCAAGTTAATCACTACAAAAGTTTAAGGCTACCGTCTCTGTTCTTTTTATTTACTGCTTTTCCTGGCTGCACCGGAGTAGGTTTTTGTCGAAGCCGCAACTAAATCATCTTTCAGGTATCCAGTGTAATCAGGTTAGAAAATGCATTGGAGAAGCCAACATTATTGGCGTTAGAAGCCTACACCAGTAAAACTTCGATAATAGTAAAATTTCGCACCATAACGAGCATGGTGGCGTTCGCGAACGTCGGAGGTTTTGTTGCTCATATGGACGTCGTCGACTGTCACACAGGCTGTAACAACAGACTGGTAAAAAAGTTATGAGGTCTACGGTAGGATTTTTGTTTTCGTGAATGCTGTAACGCCTGCTACTTATACAGACGATATTTTGATGAACTTGGTGTTCATAAAAACACGTTATTTGTCTAATAAATTAGCTTGGTGTAAAAAAGTCGTCCTTATCTAGTATCTACGGCTACGCTATATGTAACATATCGAAAAGAGTCTTTTCCAGAGTTGAATCAATTGGATGCGGTTAACCGATTAACCGAGAATTTTTTGCTATCCGATATGCGGATATAATTCTATCGGTTAACCGGATAAAAACGTAACTTTACTAATGCATTTCACGCTTTTTAGTAAGTTTGGATAGAATTATTTGTTTCCAGAGACGGGCGATCTAAGTTCTAATAACCCCGTAATTATTATTTTTGCTATCTAGCCCACGTCTGTGGAAGCAGTGAAGGCATTCAGTGCGTGTAGACTCTTTGCTACAAACTCCGATCTCGTTTTGCACGACTCCACAATCCATTCATTGTGCTTGATAGGAAATGCGTTGCAGAAGCAGTGAACGGTAAAAATACATGCTTTTCTTTGCATACGCTCGTACAGTAGATGTGCATATTTGCAATAAAACTGTGTCATGATTTTGCAATCAATTCATCACGCAAATCTCGTGAAATTAGTTGTCTAACAATTAGTGGTTGTTATCCGGTTAACCGGCTAACTAAAATACAAATATTCGGCAATAGCCGTATTCCAGATAGTGAAAACTATTGATATCCGAATTCACCCTAGTCTTTTCGGGTGGAGTGGTGCTGGAATGGAAAAGGTCGTGCCACGTTTGATTGAACAGGATTATGTCATCATAAGCGAACATTCTTTTTTAGCTATGAGGGTCGCTGAAAAACGAATCTTGCCTTGGACGCAGGGGTGGCCTGCTCCGGCCTTGGCATAGCTGTTCCTATTTTGTCAGATGGAATTCAAGTTTGTTAACTGATTGCATCAACACAATTTTGACAGTGGAACGGGCGTTTTGTAGATCATATTCTGGTTTAAAACAGTGTTTACCCACATTTGTGTTTTCAATTTTATCAAAAATTGAAGACAGTATTTGAGATTTGAAAGCACAAGATGGAAACAAGCTCGGAAAACAATGCATCTTTTGGCTCGCCACCACCCTACGTGGAAAATCAAACATCCGTAAGTTTACTCCATATCTTTTACTGCAATTAAGGTGTAACAGTTTTAAATATGAACAAAAGTGACAAACCAGGGAGTTCTATTGTGAGCCAGATTTCAACTGATAGGACAAAATGCAACTTACGCAATTACATCATGTAGTTGAGCAAAACACGGAGTGGAGGACAGAAACTTCCATTCATATAAAAAGCGAAAATGTTGCTATTTCTAAACAGATGAAATGGAAAGTTTATGCCATTCTCCCGGAGCTGCAACGTATCTTACAACAGGCTCTTATTTAAAAAAACACAGCATAATGGCGTAAAATCCAAATGACTTTACCCAGTTAGACATTTCCAATAACAAGTTGCTTATTAGTTATTACGTGGAACGAAATACTCAAAGCCTTGAATGCTTAAATGATGTAAAAAAACAGACATCGTTAAGTTAAATGTAAAAACCTTTCAGAAACTGCCACATTCATTCCTTGTTTTGAGGGTCTAGTAATTTGCGGAAATACCTACCGGCATGACATATTAACTGTACCGCTGCTGTGAGAAGAGAAGGGCACTCATTGAATTTGAAGATGGTGACTCAAGGTACTGCGTGAACAGGCAATCTGACACAGTGAAGGAAATGTTTGTTTTTCAACGGCTGGCCGCGAGTTGTTTATACGCGTGGTGAGAGATTCCAACTACCATGCCACGCATTGTGATAAGAAGCAACGCCCAATTGAAACAATTTGTTTGAAGCAATAACAAACGTGATTTATTAAATGCGATTAAAGGGTGAATCGTTATCACTTTGTTGTTTCGATGAAACTTGAAAACAATAGCGTAACGTTTGAACTACGGATTTGCAACTTTCGATTAAAGGGCAAAAGATAACACTACCACTGAACGAATGCTGTGTTTGAAACATTAGAACTTGACATATTTTGATTACATTAATCCGAAAAGAGCAAACGGTCAAACTGACTTTAAGTGTGTTAAAATTTGTTTAGTGCGGCTCTCAAACAAAATCGCAGGTCTAGATTGGGCTTCTGTCAGCGAAAAGTTGAGAACCACTGTTGTAAAGTGTTACTTGCTTAATTTTTTTTAGTTTGAAACGACCTGACAGTAGTCAGGGAAGTTTCCAACCGAGAAGAGTGGAAAAAATCATCGTTACTGATTGCGAAACGCAGGCAATCAGCTGTGAAAAGTTTTCTTTTTCCATCCTGTGTGCACTCTGCTTAGATATCTGGTGCGTTGAACAAATGCTCAGTGTGAACAAGAAAAATGATGTCACACCTTGCAGTAAATCCCTAGAATACTAACCCCGGGTGATTTTCACCCGGGCAGGTGTGGTGACAACGTGGTTTCTACGTAAGCAAGAGCAGGGACGCTCTCCATGCTTCAGTAGCTGCAGTTGTTTGGCTGACTTCTTGATTGGTGTGTGTAAGGTCCTGCTCGCTATTTGGACTTCGGGTGAAAATCACCCAACGTCATGGCTGATCGTACGTTTGGGTGAAAAACACCCGACGTTATTGTTAGTGTAAGTTTTTTGTTTCCCGGGTAATATAGGGCTGTAATTGTGGCAGTGAAAGGTTGTAATTCACTCAGGGTATGCCTTTGCATGGAGCAGAAGTTCTTCAAGTCCAGTGTATTTTTTATGAGCGATTTTATACCAAACGTTGGCTATTTCTAAATCCTGGAACACTAACGCCGGGTGATTTCCACCCGATCAGGTGTGGTTTTTGTTTAAAGAACTAACCTGCACAATTTCCTGTGTTAGAGACCGCTGTAACTTGTTGCGAAATTTCCGATTTGACAAGGTCAAGCTTGCCATGGAAACTAAACACAATTTGTAACAATCTGAAAAAACGTCAGTTGTTAAACTTACGCAACAAATGAAAAGCTAAGCATATTTGGTTTCTAAAGCATTCCCTCTCGGGTCATGTGGATGTCTTTGAGCCAGGACGTGGATGGAGGTTCAGGGGTCACCTAATGAGCTCTGGTGCTCCCGCCGCATTCTACCGCTTCAGACAGTGGACCCTGAACAATTCTTCTCATACTGAACTTCTTATTCATACTCGTTAGAACCGGGATTTCACGTTTAGTTGCTGCTGTGGTTTGTTGTATATTCGTGTTTATCAGGTACTAGCCTGAAAAACATAAAACCAATCATATTGTAGCACAAAAAGCTTGAAATGCTGCATGAAGCAGAAAGAGATAGCTTTCTATCTTGCTCTTTATTTCGCTGCTACAGTCATTGCTCACTGTGGCAGCTTTATTCTGGTTAATTTCTCTCATTTAGACCCTGTGGGTAAAGTTCGGATTGACTACGCCAGTTCGTCGGATTGTTAAATGTTGGTTAGCTTGGAGTTAACCAATGCGCAAACCTGCTAACATTGTACCTTAACTTCTTACGTTAATTTTTTGCATGGTTTGAGAACAACCTGTAATCTTTCTTGAAATGTAAGAGACACAGGTGGTGATCGCCTCTTGTACTCTTGGGATTTTTCTGCAAGTAGGCCATGCAAGACTTTAATAGACATTTTTTAGCTCGTAAGATTTATCTTTCAAAATAGAGGTGCACTTGATAAGTTTCAAGTGCAAATTGCTTTGAACGTATCGAATTAAAATATTAAATTTGCTTTGCTAACTTGCTTTATGTGAAGTCGGAAGCAGATAAATTAACTCGGAAGAAAAAGACGTTCAGTCTTCAAAAGTAGGAAACCACGTTCATTCAACTGGCCTTATAGCGGTTTTTAGTTAGATAAGTTTAAGCAGGTTTTATCCGCTATGGTCTTCAGTGCAAATACACACGTTGCGTAAAGAAATTCCAGTTAGCTCTGATAAGCTGAAAATTGACTCTAGGCCCAAGGCCCCCAAAATGTCTTATTGCTTGAACATGTAACTGCAAGAATGACGAACCTGTTTCTTCATTTATTTATTTTTTGCTTATTAAGTCCCCATCTTGCTTTCTTTTACGTTTTTATTTTTTATGGACTAACTTGTTTTTCACTAACTTAAAAATTTTACAATAGACATCAACTTCTTATCCCATTCAACAAACGTATCAAAATGCAAATCTTCCACCACCTCCACCACCGCAGCAAGTTACTTATATCACGCAAACAACCAACAATGGCTTTTACAATGACATGAAATCCGCAATTCCAGTTATGCCGATGTGGTGTGCTATTTTGTTATGCGTTGTCAACTGTCTTCTTCCAGGTTTCGGTAAGTAAAACCATTAGAAATTTTTTTTAATGTTGTTTAAAAATATGAACCTTATTTCATCCCGTCGGTTACTCAGACCATTTTTCTTCGGTTATTGTTGATCAAAGATCAGTGATAGTTTGTTGCAAGTATATTGCACACGTTTGCACTCTTTAGTACGTTTGAAAAAATTCATGACAAATACATAATCAAAGAATTTTCTTGGAAAATACTTTTTGTCCTGAGCTTGTGTTGCATTTGACAAACGCATTTTATCGCTTTCTTCACGTACAAATCGTGATTCAATTCAGTACAGGTTGCAGTGTTTTTTGTGAATTGAATTTTTGGCTGACGATGCTCAACAACACTAGTGTTTTTCTTCGAAAAACACCATTGTTTCACGTGGTAAACTGATGTGATAGAAATTTCATGAATAAATGTACATTAAAGGGCATGCAATGAACATATACGCTTGTCAGTGCCTCTTAAATCTTACAATTAAGATTGTGCTTCCACACAGACCAGCTAAACATCGACTCGTTTGAAACCTGCAATCTAATGAGGAAAAGGCAGTGTAGAAGTATTTTATATGCGTAGGAAACCTAGTATTGCAAACCATTGTCAGGAAAAATGTTACGGGACAGAGTCGTCAGAAACCACAGAACTCACAACTGTAACGCAACTAAAAACAGGGCTTGAATGCTTACGAAACATGTGTACAACAAATGACAAAATGCCAGAACTTTCCTTTCATTTATCACAAAAGTAGAGTATTGCACAATTTGTTGCTCACCAACTGTTTGAGTGCCTCACCAAAGAACCGTTGTTTTAGGCAGACAAATTAAAATGGATTCTACCATTACGTCAAAAATTGTTATTGCATGATAACGAGAAAAAATGAGGTGAGTGTAGCATTGAAAAATACAGAGCAAGAAAAGCTTTTGAATAAAACCTATTTGTATTGCCATTTCAAAATAACAATCTAAGATTTTGCGAAATTTGCGTAAATTATTAGAGTTTAATCAGTGAGTTTGGAAAAACCAAATACATAAACATCAGAACTATAAACGTTGCGTGATATCATCATGTTTCACCATGTTCCTAAAAAAGCAGCTTATTTAACGAATTTTTTGCTACAATTCAGTTCCAATCGAATAGTGCTGATCAACTGAGTAGCCACAGAATGGTAACTACCTGTTTCTGGTAAAAACAAGAATAAAAGTTTTGGAAGGCAAGATTGTTGAATGTGGAAGCTTTAACAGACTTAGTGGTGACTTTCAGGTGTCAAAGACATTTGAAAATAAATTACAGATGCAAAGGTTTAACATAAAAACTAAAGAAAGATTTACATGAATTCTTAATCTAAACACAACAAACTGTTTCAACAATAAACCAGGTGCTTTTGTAACTTCGCACTTATTGTTGATTAATCTTCAATCGCTAGGGGCCTTTCTGTGGGGAAAGATATCAATAAGATGCAACTAAAGGTAAGCAATTTACACTTGAATGACAATTTTAAAAGTTTGACCTTTTTAGCAGATTTTGGTTCACCGGAAATGTGAGAGCAAGCAGTTTCATCATAAGCTATTTGTGGATCAAAATATATACAAAAGAAGTCAAAAAATTAACCTACCTGGTTATTGGGAAACAACATGGCTGTTCTCATTCGCAACATAACTAAATCCGAGCTATTTTCTAGGCACAATTATTGCTTCATTCACTGTCTTCTGCTGCAGTAGATCGAACCAGGCAGGGAGCAGCAAGTTTGGAGTGTTCTGTCTCAACTTTTGGCTTGGATGGTTGCAACTGATTTGCGTTATTTTCATATTTGGGTGGGTATGGAGCATATTGTGGGGATACGCTTTCATTGCACTTGCTGGTAAGAACTTTCTACTTCATTCTTGCAGCACATTGTATTGTTTTGTGAAGTTTCCTGTTTCTCTTAAGCTCACAGACCTCCGCTGGTGTATTTGGCTTGAATGAAAACGATTTAAATAACCTAAAGTGGGAATGTTTTTAAATCCTCTTTAAAAATACTTGGATATATTCTTGGTGAGCTTAATGTTTTTTCTAACAAATGGCAACATCCATTGTCCTTTAATTATTATGCCATAATCTTTTACGTGAAAAAGTACGTTTAACAAACTTCTTGACAAACTTAAATACTAAAGAGTTTGTGTAAATGTGTGGTGGAGTCAGCGTTGCACCGTTAAGACAAAAATTTATTTGCTTCTGCATTAAATGACTTCAAGATGGTTGTTATCACTTTGTGATAGATTGGTATCGTATAAAAGCATCTTTGACTCACTAATTTAACCTGTTTTCTCAGAATACAGTAATTTGTTTTTAATGAATTTAACTTGATGAAATGCTCTCATAAAAATATACTCAATCAAGCACCTGGGCATCTCATTATACAAAGAACTAACGCGCGTTGCTGCCGAAAAACTAGTAAATAATGAAAGTATATGATTGTTTAGACACGGGTTTCCAGCTTTCTTTGTGGGATGGACCACCAACGTGGAATGGGGAGGAGAGTCGCGCTAAAAAATGTACCGTTGTTTTTATTAGGAATGGAGTCACGGGTTCTCGGCTTCAATTTCTCGTTTCTTAGTTGACTTAGGGTACATAAGTTATGAAAAATTTTCAAGTAAAAAGTTTTATCCTCTCTTTTTGAAACATAGTAGTAGTCGCTCTTAAACCGCTGACAAAAAGATGTGTCAAACATGCTGAAGTTAAAACAACAACAACGATTACGAAAAATGAATAGCGTTAAAAGAAGATTTGCCTGACATGAATAAAAATCTCAATGGAAAGTACTAAACGCTTTGATCATTGACCAGCCAAATTCGCGGGCAGTGTTGTGATGTAAACTAAATACGGCACAGCTGGCCGCAAAAATCTGTTGTCGAGCCGAACAGCTTGGGCACCTGTGTTTCATGCGAGCATTTATCTTCTGTGCAATCATTCAACAGGTCATAATGAAGAAACAACCTCAACCACTGTCACGACTGTGACCAACGTTCCTGCTGGGGCATACCCAGTCCCTCCCCAAGTTGGGCAAGCTTACGCTGGACCAACTGCAGTTCAACCAGGCCAGTACGCTCCAGGCATTAATACTTCATCGGGCGTACCGGCACCACCACAACCATCGTCAGGAATAGGGGCTCCATATGCATACCCAGCAACAGGTTATCCCGTAGAAAAGAGTTGAAGAAAAGAAATAAAGACAGTTTGATCAATTTATTCTCCAGTGAAGGAGCCAAATGCTATCTTTTGCTGTTTCCGCACATATGAAAAAAGTCATTATATTTTGTTTCGTTAATGTAATTCGCCATGGTAACGCTGTTACTCATTTTGGAATTGTTTTACGTTTATACTCTTCTTAGTTTCATTTATGTTTTTGCAAAGAAGAATTCATGTTCATGTAATTGTAAGTTATGCAATAAATTAAGATTTGCCACTTCCGTCTTGTTTCACTCTACTGGAAAAGTCAGTGGCGTGACTAACGGGGGGCAGGGGTGCGCGCCGCCCCCCCCTGGCAAGCTAAATGAAAAATGGGTCCCCTTAGAGATTTCATGAACTGCAGAATATGGAATTTCATGAACTGAGGAATACTTTCGTCTGCACAGCGCACTTTACACCTCCTTGAAGTGAAGTATGCGATATAGTGATACAAATCTAAAGATTAAAACATGTTTAAGCCAGTAGTTCCCATAGTATGGGTCGCGACCCAAACAAGGGTTGCTATTTTGTAAAGGGTCAGAAAATACGTTGCGACGAGGCGATCAAAAACCTAAACCTGAGTTGTAATTTTTCAAGCTTGTCTGTGTCTGTTTGCAGTGTAGCGCAGGCACTTGAGAAAAGAGTAGAATGCTGACATTGAAA
>JGI24158J21664_10006972_pt1 | contig 14962 bp, 9 predicted proteins | sample Ectturendosymbi3_FD_21664 | JGI IMG/M metagenome (IMG submission 21664) | reverse complement strand
ATAATCCAGGGCCAAAAAAGGTTGAGAACCACTGATTTAGACCTAGCAGCAGTTTGCCCCTTTTAGGAGAAAATCTATTAAATCTGTTCTATTTAACCGTGCTTACGCAGTAAGCAGTTAAAAATTCCCTATTAAGTGTTTTTGGCCTTGGTAACCTACAGTAGTCAAGAAAGCACAAATTGTAGAAATAACTTTAGTTTAACTATTTGTTAACAGCACGATTTGCTACACCACAAAACACAGCAGTTCCTGGCATGAACACAAAACAGCGTAACAGTCGTGGAAAGAGATTTTTTACAATCCGTGCCGCGCTTTCCTTCAACATCGTTTTCAAGTCCAACCACATAAGAGTGTGAGTTCGCCAAATGTTCAAACAAAAAAGCAATCAACAACGAAAATCAGCATTCTATCAAAGTCTATGCCGGATGGACAAGTGATTTCTCAGTTTCGTGTTATAAAACGAATGCGTGCATTTCACAGTTGAGTCAGGCAGTACGGTTCTTTCACAGAAACCAATCACAACGTTTCTTCGTCAGGTAACGCTCGTGTCCATCGAGAATGCTCTTATCAAACGACGTACCTAGTTTTCCCGCGCCCTGGGGCAAACTCAGTTTCGGCGCCCACCCAGCCCGTTCATGGCAACATAGATGCGAAGAATGAGCTGGGAATGAAGGGGCGTCGAAAGCTGACTTGGGCCCTGCAGTCGCTTGCATATACCTGTTTCTAGACCCGTCTGAAAACTTCCTGTGATTGTGACGTCACATAACAGGGCTTTTTGGATCTTGGAAATCATTAACTACCACAGAATTAAGAATCTAATGGTTTCGCGTGAAGCCATTCCCTCTGAAATTTTGGTCACGATTAAATATTTGAACTGTTTTGCTACGACACTCCAAATTGCGGTAATACATCCTCGAATTGTAGCAACTAGTGAAATAAAATGCAAAAGCTAACCAAAAAGTTTCCTGATCATCTGTATAAATATGCATGAATTTTATTGACAAATTTTTTGGGCACAAAAATCTTCTGATAACACAGGATAAAATTGGCCAGAGTTGTACCTTGTAATGTAAACCACGGGTTTGTCCGAGCCTTTTGAAGATGTCGAATCCAGCGCACCCGCTTGTTCCACTCCCTTGTAAGGTTTGGTTACAATCACCGCTGATGCGACCTGTAAGGACCAGGTCAGGGGCGGGCAACCTTTTTCGGTTTGCGTGCCGAAATCTGCTAAATCAATGACAAAATTATTCCCCGTGCCAACCAAAATTTGTGGTGAGGGGTCTGAATTTTGGGCCCCTGTGGCAGCTTGACCCCCCCAAGTGGGGGTATGGAATGCGGCTGATACGGCTCTGTTTGTAGCCATATGGCATCAAAAGTACATAAGGGTTAAATTAAATAACGGATTGCTAACGAACGAAAATGAAGAAACTGACGCCGAGTTTCATCGGATAATACTGCGACTTGTAAGTTATTATCTTTTTCATTCGAAGGGGGGAGGATCTCGTTTCTGAGGCCTCGCTCACGTGCTGGAGAGAAGTGCTCGCGTGCCAAGTTCGGCACGCGTGCCAGGGGTTGCCCAACCCTGGACTAGGGGTTTCTGGAGCATGCACTCTCAGAGTTTTGAGTAACAAAACATCATAAAGGACTGACTGAGGAAGACTCACGAGTCACGAATACACAAAGGAGAAGAACAGACTGAAGAATGCATATGAAAAACTGAAAGCAAATGAATTTATGCAAAACTGCTAGACAAATATAAAATTGCAAAATCCCAAGCATTTTCTTGGATGTAACACCTTGAAAAGTTGACAGAAAATAAAAGAAATACTGCGATTTAACGCTTTACCTGTAATTATTTAACTTCAAATAAAAAGTTTTTTTTGCCTTTACTGTAAATTTGTCGATTGCTCGTTGAAAAACCCGCTACAAATCAAATGTATCACATCCACTAATCTAAGAAATATCTAAGGTCAATGACGCTTCGTAGAAAGTTCCAGGTTAGTAATTGTGTGACCTGAATTTTGACAACCATGACCATGGAAATGCTCACTTTCTAGACCAAAGTGATATAAAGCACATGTAGCAGTAATTGCAAAATTCACAATAACTAATATACACAACGTTGTTACACAGCTGGAATTAGAATTTTGCAAAAGTATTCAGCATTTATTTAAACATCCCACAAACAAAAATCATCATAACGTCCTTCAGAACCACACCAAATCCATTTCAACATGAAGTTAGACAAACCATAAAAGTTCAAAAATTTTCGTAAACACCAGATCTGTAGTTGTAACAACCAGGGGTATGCAGATAGGTCTGGTGATTCCCGGAGCAACTGCTTGATTGTATGCCCCCACGAAATTCTAGTATTAAGGAATGTGAATAATACAGCCATTTGAAATGAGTAAAAACTAGTTTTGACAAATAAACAAGTTTTGAAAAATTGAATTAAAATGAATTCAAAGAGCATTTTTTGTTTTTAATGTGTTAGGTTTGCAATCATTTGTTTTACTCTGTGGGCTTGAGACATCTGTTTATAAGCAAATTACTTCCACTCATGGGTAAGTAAGCTATGCATTGTGGAATTAGATGCTGCATTTATTCATGCAAGTACGTATCAGATAGGCCAGTGGTTTTCAACCTTTTTCATGCAGCGACCCATTTTGCAACCCAATTTGACCTAAGGCCCGCTCCCCAAAATTTTCCAGTCAGGCATATGTAATGTAGTTGTGTTTGCACAATAGAAAATCACAACGACTAAAAAATAACGTACGATATCGCTATGTTGAACAAAGACTCATTTATTAAATTCATGTATACGGCAGCATCAGCGAGAGAGACCCGCGCCGTAACAAATCACTCCTCTCATTGAAAACTAGAATAACGCTCAAGTTAGCTACCGCATTCAGATGTTTAATTTACAAACACAGCACATTTTTACGTCACAAAGTTATTCCCGCGTTACCAATCGCAACAGTACGGTAATGGTCATAATCACACTCAAAACTTTGCAATAGGCATAATTACACTTAAAAACAATTTTGAATGAAAAAGTATGCTATCATTTTTGCCAGGTGATCCTATTATTGTGGCTACGACAAAAAGTGGTTCCATATAGGAAATGTAAAATCTAGAGGTAATGAAGATTTTTATCAAAATCTCCCGCGACCTCTAGAAAAATGGCAAAAGACCCCCAGTTTGAAAACGACTGAGATAGGCTCACCAAAAGAAGATAGCACGTACGGCACGTTCGGAGATAGAATTGTCTCTTGTTTCTCTTAGAAACAGTATCTCAAAAAAGTAGTACAACCATGGAACTTGATGCATTGCCGCCCTTTATATTTTTCTGAACAACAAACAAATGGCTAAGGATATTTTTTTCAGCAAAATCAGATGAAGGAAAAGATGGCAGTACTTCAATCACTGCCACTCCCCCAGGTCACTTAACATACATTTGCATGCCCCCTCAGGCAAGTACCCATCAGATCCATCCAGCACGTTTTAATAGCCAATAAGAAACATTTATTTCAGGGTTGCGAAAATGCGGTCGCGCGACGCGAGTGCGTGACCAAAAACTTGGAGTGCGCGAACGTTTTTTTCACCTTTCATACTTCATGCATATGAATGCTGTATGGCAAAGCTCATGGGTGTGCGCTATTAAAAATTGCTGCGCGCTACTAACACTCACAGAAAATTTTGCATCCCTGGTCTAGTTACAAGATTTTGATAAATGCACTTTTTGTAATTTCACTCTTTGGACGACCCATTGCCTTGGATGTAGGGGGCGTCGCCTCGTTCATCCCCCCTCTACATATCCCTAGTAACAACATTGTGTAAGCTTTATCGCTGCTCTAAAAGCATACTCAGAACGAAGCATCCTACGTGCACTGTGAACGCTGGATTTCCGTACCATTGTGACGCAACTATATAAAATGGTAAAGTCGGAAAGTTTGCAACCTTGGCTGTCTGAAAGAATTATGACACAGCCGTGAGTCAAACCACAAGCGGGCGCTTATTGCTGGAGACAGAAACTCTGCCTTGAAATGCCACTAAGGTTCATAATTGCTCGCTTTGCGAACCTTGGTGATCTTGATGCGATTTCGCAATGACATTCGATATTTTGTAAATTGTAATTATTAGCATCTGCTGACATTTCGTAATTAGTACGTAACATTCCTACCTCAATTTGGATCCCCGAAAGTGCTGCGCCCGGGGGCAGATGTCCCCTCTTGCCCCCCCCCTCGTTACGCCACTGCTCTTACCATCCCACGTTTTTCACTGTTGTCTGAAGTTTCCAAGTTTTCTTGTACGGCAGGGGTCACCGAGCAAGATTCTCAAGCCAAAACATCTGAACGAACTCGAATTTGATTTTATAAAACATAAATATATAAGCCAGGATTTTTTTGGAAGAAAAGCTTGCTTCTTAAACGTGTCTTCCGTAACTTCAAATTTTTTATTTTGGGAGTGAAAACACACTTGGCTCAAAAGTGTCTTCTGTAATTTTCGAGTTTTTTATGGGGGAAAATCAATTTGTTCAAATGCGTCATTTGTAATTTTTTCTAGTGCAGCATAGATTTTGATAAGTGTTGTTAGTTTCAGGTTACTCTCATTTCTGCAATCTATTGACCACAAACGAGTGGCTGGAAGCATTACAAAATATTGTTTTTGAAATAATGTCCTAAAACCTCCCAGTTTTGGCTGCGGCGATGTCAATAATTTGTTGATTTATTGCATAACTATTTACTCATATGCAAGTTACTTGGTCTTCACTGCTCATCGATAAGCGCAAAAATCAAGATATATCGTTGCTGTTATCTTTTTCGTATTAATTGTTTTTATGCATTAAGTAATAAAAAATTTCAGCCGATGTAGAAAGTTTAACACCATTTAAATGATGTAATCTCAACTGATACATTGTTGTATCTTTAGCATCACGTACAACAAGAAAAGTAATTTAGTACTTTTAGTTTCTTTTTATTGAGTTTTGTTTGTTTGTTTGGGTGTAGCGAACTGATTACACCCATCTTGTCCTTGCGTAGCGAAGTCTTATATTTGTGATCTTACTGAACAGCAAATACAGACACTGCTTCATTTCCGCTTTCAAGCTGGCAGCAAGTTTCAGTTAAAGTTGAACTCAAAACATGCGGTTTCCTCTGTGTACTCTAAACCAGGGCTTTCCAAACTTTTTGGTCCGAAGGCCACATTAGCTGTTACACAACAGTTTGAGGGTCGGACATCTTACATAATCAGCCTGTTTACATGGAACATTTCATTGTGGCCTAATTGTGGCTTTTGGTGGATTGTGGCTTTCTATTTTCTGTGTCACGCTTAGAAAGGCCACACTCTTAAGCGTGACTCAGAAAATTAAAAGCCACAATTAGGCCACAATGAAATGTGCCATGTAAACAGGCTAAATGTGATTGTTTCGGGATATGTTGTATTCTAACAAATCAGCACAGTTTTCGATAATATATTATTTTTCATTTTTGACAAAATATCTTTGCAGTCGGATGAAATAGCTTCTCGGGCCGGATCAAATGGCTTCACAGGCCGGATTTGCCCCGCGATCCGTAGTTTGGAGACCTTTGTTCTAAACGAAAGTCTTTGAACGTTTTGCAATAAAACAAAAATTCCATCAAAATTGACGATTCTACTGAAAAAGAAGGTTGATTTCAAAGAGAATATAAAACATGCTGGAAGTATTGGTTTTGGGAAATGCTTCATCTCAGAAGCAATCCAATATTTTGAGCTTTGGTTAGCGAAATGCTGCTTGCACGCAATAGGTTTATTGCCTTTTCATGCGTTTTTCTTCACCAGGGTTTTTGGTGTGAAACTTGTGTGGAGAGAGCATTAGCAGGTTTAAGATGAGCTTGGTTACTAGCATCTCCGGTGCTTTTCGTAGAACAACTTCTGATGCTTTTCTGCGTGCATCGAAACAGTACAATCAAAATGCAATATTTTATGTTGCGAATCGTGTTTACAAGGCCTAACGCTATGAAAGCAGATTATTTTCGTGATGGAAACTACAGCAGTGGGAGCAATTAGTGCCGAGAGTTTTCACAACTTGTGTCCAGAGGTGGCGGAACCAGGGGGTCCTGGCTCCCCCCACTTTTAAATTTCGAATTTTGCGTAAATAAGTTTGAGTAACACAATTAGTATTGGGTCCACTGCCAAATTAAATTGTTTAAAGAAAAAAATATTGCAGATATTTGGCAGTTTTTGTCAATATTCTTTGTAATATATTATTTGTAATTTGGCAGGATTTCGCAATTGTTTGGCAGAATACACCGCACACAGTCTACCACCCTGCTATGGCTTGCTTACCGCATTGGCGTTGTTGAACAGTGTTGCCAGAATAGTGAAATACAACACAATTTTTTCCGAAAATGGTGTAATTTTTCAATGCATGGGCGTCGAAAGGATGTTTTCCAGGCGGGCACCAGTGGATTTTTCCAAACGTTTGTCTACGGGGGGGGGGCAAAAGTGGTGAAATTTGTTTTTTTACCACTCGAAACTAAGAAAATAGCCGTTTTTGCTGAAATTTTCAAATTCCTGCCACCCTTCCGTCACACATGCTTGTGTGTAGGAAAAAGTTCATGTCACACCATTAAAAATTCGTGTAATTTCAAGCGTTTTAACACCATTCTAAATAGAGAAGTTTTGCTGAATCTCATACACAAAATGAAATATTTGACAGATCAATTTCAATTGTGTTTTTGTTTTTGCATTGGCAACACTAAATAGCTATATTTTATTTCTGCACTGGCAACACAACTGGCATCCTTACAGACAACTTGCTAGTTGCTGCTACATATGCTTTGTCTTGTCTTTGCATTCCGGTATATAATGTACTGTAGATGTAGAATGAGTATTCAGACATATTACTTCTGTGTTCAAGGTGTGGAAAAGTGGTGATTTTGAATGTGTTTAAGAAAGGTATCAACGCTGTGTCATGTTTTCCTGTTTTTTAAGGTATGTTCTTGGTGTTTTTAACAACCTAATGGCGATTCCAGCACACGGGCTCTCGGGCTCTGCCCGAGTCTTCGATTACGATTTATAGCGCAGAACGCGAGCTTGTTTGCTACGTATATTTGTGCCACCACTCATGGTCCCACTTCACTACTTTGTTAACTCGGGCTCTTTTCTTTGGGCTGTTCATATATTTTCCTTCCATGTCTGGCCTTTCGCGTTCATGTTACAGGTGACCTGAATAAACCAACAATATCATTCGTAGTATAGGCGTTCTCTCGACTTCGCTCGATCGCGCTTTACTCGGGGCTCATCCCGAGCTGCACTATGTAATTTAAGTGTTTTTGAAACATAATTCATATCGGATTGAATGTTTTTTGAAGCAATGGATTTGTATGGAACGTTCGATTTGAAGTCCAATCCAATGGACAGTTCCCATTTCGAGAATAAATTCAAACAAACAATAAATTGTCCAGCAACTTGGGCTAATATGAATGAGCCTAGTAAGCAGTGGACTTACTGGTGTTAACAATCTGTGACGTACGTTATTCAACAATGGAGAAGTTATCATGAGAACTTCTCATTTACTATTACGTAACTAACGTCACAGAGAAACGATATTGCCAGCCAGAATGGAAGCAAAAGGAAATTTCAGTGACGCAAACGTCGAACGGCTTTATTCAGTCAGAATAAATCGGATGATGATCCCGAGTTGACCTGGGTCGCCCCGATAACAACCTATTTGAATTTCAGGTGGTTCACCGATGCGTTTTCACAGTAGTGTAATTTTGTCTAAAATAGTGTAATTTAGACCAGGGCTTCTCAAACTTTTTTGTTCTGCGGCCCATTTTGAAAAACGTTTTTCTAGGTGACCCCTTGATGGATAGTCTAGATGTCAATGATACATGCAAACGTCCCATAAGTTTGCAAAAACGTTTATATCAGGTTTGTCGAGCCAATTTATTTCGCGACCCCAAAATTATATTTCGCAACCCCGAATGGGGTCGCGACCCATAGTTTGAGGAGCCCTGATTTAGACCAGTGTTTCTTAAACTTTTTTGTCTTATCGCCCCCTTTTCGCCCTCGACACATCGTTGTCGCCCCCCAAGCCTGATAAAGCAAACACAAGGTAGTATTTTTAAAGAATTTTATCTAGAAATCGATACATATCATCATCCCCAGTTCGGTGTGATAGAAGTGCTTGGCGACCTTCACAAAGCTTCGAAATATTGGGAGACATTTTAGTGAGGTAAAGTCGTTGGTCACCTTCCTTATGAATAAGCAAGCGGTTTCTTTCCTTTGGGAGCATTAAGGTCACAGCCGAAATTAACTCAGTGATCGGTAACTGAAGTTAACTCATCGATCAATTACTGGTAGTGGCTGAGCGTTTTTGTCCCATATGTGTTATTTTGCCCCCCTATCGCCACTTTGACCCTCAAAATCGCCCCCAAGGGAGTGATTCCGCCCACTTTGAAAACCACTGATTTAGACTTTCATATGGTGTATAGGTAGTGACGTCATATTTCAGTGCTTGTGACGTCACATATGCCAGTTCAAACCTCAAAAACTTTCTACAGTTTTTCGAAGTGCACTTGTGCCCCCACTTTGAAAAAGGTTTCGCCACCTATGCTTGTGTCCTTCCAAACTAAAAATGCGGCCATACCGTGACTTTAAGCACTTCACTTCTGTCGGTGCTGCAACTGATATAAACTGCGTGTAGCGAAGTGTCAGAAGCTTATAAAGAAAACTAATGTTGCTGGTTTCATTTAAAGCAGCTACGTCTAACCGAAATGGCTTACTGAGTCAAAAATTATGTCACTATCTTAACCAAGGCCGCACATTGAATGACATATTAATGAGGGCCGCACGTTGAATGGCTTACTTTGATCTTAGCAAACTAAATTTAGTTTAAGCTAATGCACTAAAAGCATTCGAATCTTAACTGCAATGGTAAAATGAGTGACAAAAGGGCTCTGCGGACCACTTGCATCAAAAATTTCAAATTCAAGATTATCAAACTAAGGACAGGTTGTCAGTACTTAGGATACTTTTACTACAGCGTAAACCTAAACTGGGCAGCACAAAACATTCAACTGGGCCGCATGTGGCCAGCAGGCCGCGGGTTGGCATAGCTGGTTTAAAGCTTGGCAAAGAAGTTGGAATGTGTGAAATAATTGGGGCTAACGTCAATTTGGGCAGCCAACTCAGTTCTAAACGCTGGTTTTTGCAGAAGGCTGCTGTGAATAATATTGAGCTTCTACACTTGATCATTTTCAGCACCAATCAACGAAACTAATGATATAAAAGTTTCACTTGAGTTTGCCTCTGACTTCGGCAGCGCGCTTCGCTTTATCACGATAAACACTCACCAGTCCATTTTGTTTCCTTGAATCGGTTTCGACGACGAGAACGCGATCTTGCAAAATACACTCGACTCAAGCCAAGCAAAAATGTGTTAGCACGTCAAAACACACCAGCTGCGTTGAAAGCTTTCGTTTTAGCCGCAATTTTTTTGCCAACGTCCATTCTAGCGAAGTAACCGATTGATGAAGTCTTCGTTACGATTTAAATTATGAAATCTACCGTTGCTGTGGCAATATTAGTTTTTGTTATTATTTGCGAGCAGTGTTCCCTCCAAGAAACTTTTACACTGAGCAAATATTTGTTTCAGTGAGCATGAATATTTTAAGGTCGAGTTACTAGAGTTGCAAATAAATCACAACCTTTCTGAATGATTAGAATAGGTATAAAATGTTATCAAAATACGAACAAAGTACAAATTTAATTCAAATAGCTTATTGCTGTTTTCGTGCTTTTCCAGCATTTGTACACTTTGTCCAGATTTCATGCTGAATCTTGATAGCTATCTGGAATATTGCAAGCGCGCGAGAATGATACCTCACTGCGCAAATAGTACTACGGTGGTACTGCGCAGTTGCGCACCTCAAGAGAGAGCAATGATTGCGACAGCCAGCGATCGCATTCGCCTGCTAATTTCATATTTCGATTTGTGTTGTCCGAGAGGAGTTAAAGAGCAGTGCGTTTAAAGTGTTCCTCGATCCTTGTTACAAACCTGAATGCCAGACGCTTGAGCAAATTGTTGCACTTACTCTGAAAATAGCACTTGTTTCGAACTGACAGAAGTTTAAATCAGCGACATTTTATTTCGGCAAATAAGTGAGCCACAAAAAAAACAGTGCAACTCTACAGTCATAGTTGCCACGATGTTTCAATTACAACTTTCCTGAAACTTTTTGCCGTCTTTTGAACTTTTCAAGCTTCGATTTTAAAAATAGTTGCCTGTTTTTTTTCAACGCTTTGGCGCAGTTAAAGAGTATTTTGACGTAATGTAGATCATCAAATGAATGCCGAAGGCTGCTGCATTTTCACCAGTAATTAGTTTACAGAAATTCTGCCACGATTCTGTAAAATGCCAACATTTGTGAAAAACGTATACGTATTTTCTTGATGAGTGCCAACACACAGTTTAACACACACAAAATCGCTTTGAGGGGGAAGACTTAACAGTTATGCTACCTCTTGGCAGACTTGTTATGTTTGCGGTTAAGGAGCGATTCGATCGGATTCGTGCAATCAGATACTTCTCAGAAAGCTGGAAAGCTTTGAGGACTAAATAGGTAGGCCGAACGCCCACGTTTCAACCAGTTCCGCTCTGGTTTGAGAAGGGTCGCGCTTTCTGGTCAGCAACGAAAGGCTGACGTCGTGTGCAACTTCGCAATCACTCGGTGGACTTTGACCGCCGCTACCAAATGACTGCTGCTGCACAAAGCACCACCGTGTCACAAGTTGCAAGCGTGAATTTTTCATGTAATTGCCGACTACGCGCTAAACACCCGAACGACATTTCCAGCAGTGAAGCTGCACTGCATGGCAGGTTATAATGGACGATTGTAAACGGCTTGGCGCTGCGACCGGCCCGGTCTGCGGTGCTGGTGCTGCTGCACGAAGTGTTGCTGCCGCCTGTAAGCAGAGCGCCTGGCATTGCTCGAAGCGGGCTGAAAAAACTTTCTGGGCATTGGATTGAACGGGTGATGCTTTAAAACCGGAATGGGGGCAATGCCCCCTCCTTTTTGTGGGTTTTGGTTAGCCGGATGACTTCGCGGCAAAATCTTTGATGTATAAAGATTGGCTTCATCGCTCCGGATAAATGAAACCGCCATGCTGTCTTTTCTTACATCACAGTATAGAAAGGCACCCAACTCTTTTTGTACATGATTTGTCCAAAAATATCGGGTAGACGTGACTAGTCCGTCCAGATGCTCCGGGTGATCGTCTTCCGGACTCGAAGCCCCGGCCACGAAGTAGTGCACCCCGCCGTCGCCAGTCTCCTTGATGTGCTGAAGAACGCAGTATTTCATGAGTTTTTTAAAAAAACGACAACAACTTTTCAACGTTCAAGTGGGTTTGCTTGCTACCAGCCAATGCTGAAGTGAGACATGAGCAAATTAATTCTGCAGGAAAGTTTGCACAAAAAACGGTTTGACGGTTAATAAATAAACAAATGTTCAATACATTTACCTGCCTTCCGAAGCAGATACAAATAAAAACACGCATCACCAGTTACCCTGGCGAGATTTTCTCACATAATTAGTCCAGTATGTAACAAGACTGGGACAAAATTTTGAGCGTTTTAAGAATGTTTATTGACGTGTAGTTGAGGTGGAACCCATCAAAACTAATTTGTCAGATCTTTGGTATTGCCTACAAAACATTGAGAAACAAACATCCATATATATGGTTAGAAAAGAGGGGTCGCTGCCCTTGCTTTTTTGAGGAACAGTGGCTTTCTCTCACATTTTTGATGTTGTATGAAAATATAGTTGCTGAATTTGTCATTTTCTGAGAAAGTTTCAACAAAAAAATTCTCACTGTTGTCAGCGCTGCAAGATGTGTTGTATTTTATGAAACTTCCTCTACCTTTATAGCACGAAACTCAGGCCCGTATCAAGATTTTAAAGTCTGGGAGGCAAAATACATTTTTAGGGGGGCACGACTTTTTGAATAAATATATTTAGAAAAAATATTTTCTGGGCACAAGAAAATCTGGGGGGGAACAAAAGATTTGGGGGCGTTGCTCTTACGTAATACGCTTACGTAAAATCACACAAGTTTCAAAGGTCTGCAAGAGAAGCATTGTTCAATATCAACGTCAACAGAATTTGTTGTTACATTTAATGTCATCTGAGCTCAAGCAGTCAACACTGACTTACCAACAAACATTTTTCAGTTATAAGCAGGGTTCTGTTTAAGGAAAATGTTAGGTGCCCGGTATAGACCTGTAGGGACCCGATTTCTCTGATTCTAGGGACCCGATTTCCAATTCTAGGGATCCGAATCGGGTCCCTAAAACACTTTAAAAAATCTTTGGTTATAAGCAATTGCTACGAATCAAGTAGGATATGAAAACAATCTGAATAAATTAGCAGCTTTACGAAGACATGGCATAGTTATCTTTTAAACAGTTGCTAACTTTGACTTAAAACATTTCGATCGATCATTGCGAAAAGAAGTCATTTAACGAAGCATTGTTGCAAAAATTTGTAATTAGATTATGTTTTGTTGTCATTTTTCTCGGACCACTTTTTAAAATTCCTAAATCGTTCACTTCTATTTGTAGTACAATTTTGCACCATTGCAATAACACAGCAGGCGAGAAATATAAAAAATAATGTCAATTGATTTCAACGATCTTCAGTCTTTGTTTAAAATTTAAGGTAGATTTCTCTGGCACACAAAAGAAAATCATTTATATTTATCACTCGCTATAATATATTCCAAGAAATATGTGGTTTTGAAACGTATTTTTAAGTTATTGAGAATGACGGAAGTGGAAAACAGCTGAAAACCAACCTATGAATTATTGTTTGAAAGAAGTGCACGTTTGAATTTTAATTACTGATTTAGATTGCTCATTCCGATTTAGGTTACTTTTTTCATTACTTTTGAACTCGAAAGAGTTTATAGTTTTGATTTGAAGTTAGGCATTGCTGCATGGGCAAAACGTTCTACTGCTTATTGGTTACATTTGTCATTTATAAGATGAATCTTTTCTGTGGATGCTGAGTGTTCTCCTTACTTTAATTACTGTTATAGAAGACGGAAAGATAAGATGACATGAGGGGTCAATTCAACAATTTTCAGCAGTGCGTTTTGAGACTACGCATGCGTTTCTCCGAAGCGATTTCTTATATACCTGGTTTAGCAAATGCTGAACTGATCAGTAGCAGGAATTAACATATGGCTAGATTTTGGGAACTCGCACAGAATTTCAAGAGGTGAGGCAGACCTATCGATTGATTTTCCAAAAATCTGTGTTCACCTACGCGCAGTAAAGGTGAAGCTTGGTATGAAGCGTGGAATGCAGATGGGTGGTGTGAGAAAAAAATTAGCATTGTTATCACCAGTTAATAAGTCAGGTTCAACGTTTGAAAAGTAACCAAATGTACCCAATTTTGTTTGACAAACTGATGCAGTAAGTGATGAAATGCACGTGTTGTAAAATCGTTGCATTACGCAGTGATCTTCCGCAGCCAGGTCAGGTTTTAAAATACCGTCGAACGGCCATGTCTTCCATGTCTGCAAAGCCCTTGTGTGACACCGAAAGTTACTTTACGATGTTTCACGATTGAACGGTTCATCTGAGTTCACCGCGACTTGAGCTGACTTGTCTCAACTGGCTGTGCCTGTCTTCACCAGCGTTCTTTCCACTTTCGAACATGCTTTGGTGTCCAAGCAAAGAACGATGATATCGAAACCAAACTCCAGCAGACCGAAGGCATAGCTTTATCGCGAAAGCAACTGAACGGCTCTTGTGGCTGTAAGCAACCTGTTGTGGTTCGTTCGCGGGAGGTGTTTGCCCTACGCTGCTGTTGGGGAATTACTGAAAATCAAGCACGGGCCATCGCCATACGAGCAAATAGTGCCAGTGTTGTCACTCGTGATGTTTTAACATCAGATCTGATGTTTTCAAAGAAATTTCGGATGTCTGATGTTTTGGCGACAAATCTGATGTTCACTGGGCTGTTACTTTTTTACCACATTTCCCCTAATTTGGGGATAAAAAGAAGTTTAGATTAAAATATTTTAGGTTTTCTTTCAAGCTCTCCCCAGTCTCTCACTCATAGACTGTTTGTTTATCGTTAAAAACTGAAGAAGCTCTCTTCGCTGCATTGAGAACAACATTTTTTCGTTATGCATGACCTACTTTTCAAATTAACGACGACAGTTCGCTCTGTTTCGGATTCAACGAGGTTTATCGCGCTTTATTAGCTGATGGCAATAGAAGCATTTAGCTTAACGTACAATTGTGAAATGAGACTGAGCCCAGTGGCAACACTGAATAGTGTCCTCTCGATTGCTGGTCGGTCGACTTTAACTTCACCTTTCGATTTTGTTGTTAGAGAAAATCTCTTTTGTGTCGTGCTGCATTATTTTACCCTGAAGCAAGCAAAAGAATTCCTAAGTAAAAGAAACATAGAATTTAATGAAAAACGAGTAAACTTCTGACACTTCTGAGTCGATAAGATTATTTTTGAAACGATAAATCGTGAGGGTGTGCATGAAAATTGCAAGATCCATACATTTTTCTTACACAGTGAAGCAACCTGCTTTCCACATGCAAAAGTGCAACAAGCAACAGAGCAAACCTAACTGAACCTTGTCATGTCTACGCCTTGTCTCTAACGCCACACTCGGACAAAGTTTGCATTGATGCAGGAGTGCATTTGATGCAGATAGTAAATCTGCATTGTGAGGCGGTAAATCTAAGGCTAAAGTTGTTTAATCAACACAGGTGGATGCGATTACTGCTAAGGTACGCAACGAATGCATACGTCAAATAACGGCCAAGTAGCATGTTACATGGCTAGATAGAGCAAGTATGTACTTTCCACGATGGGTGTAAGCAAGGAATCGATCAGCAAATTTTTGATAGGAAATCGATTTCACGTAAAATTACGCATCCTCAGTC
>JGI24158J21664_10006971_pt1 | contig 14963 bp, 11 predicted proteins | sample Ectturendosymbi3_FD_21664 | JGI IMG/M metagenome (IMG submission 21664) | reverse complement strand
CATTCTGCAATACACCCGATCTCGACTTACAATGTTGGTGAATAACTAAGAAAATAAACATCAATATTCTGATTGCTAAGGGGGAGGCTTGAGCCCCCCCTGGCTGCGCCTTTGGCTACATCAGTAGTAAACCTGAGGTCTTGTTTTAGCAAATTCGTTCTAGCCCTATTCTTCTAGCATGTGCTTGAATTTCTATCACAAATGAAGATCCCAAACTGGAAAGATAACCTATGTCAAAGGTGAGGGGATCTTTGAATGCTCCCATTTCGGGCAAAACGAATCAGGTGTGTTTGGGGCAAAACGGCTTTTTCTGGCATCCATGAGTTGTGTAAAAGTTTTTAGAAGCACGTTTAAGGCTATGAGCTTTAAGGACTTGCACTGGTTGCAAAAGCCAAGATCTTGTAAAGCGTCATTTGGAGCCAAAGTGGTCTAGTAGGTAGGTGAGTTCAACACTTGACTAGCACTCATGACACTTTTTTAAACCTTTTTCCCAAGCCGTGATACTGGGATCAACCCAGTAAGACACTAAAACGTGAAACAGTCCTCAACCTAAAGTTAATTAAAAACTATCAGGTTTCGAAGAGAAAATTCAGCTAAACAACGCTTTTTTGAGAAAAGTACTACGTTAATAATGGTGATCCGCTTTGCCCCTAACAGAAATAATAATCAAAAGGTCGTAGAAGAACAAGCGGTTTGACGAGGCACTACTGCTATGTCAAGATTTCTCTTATCAATTTGAAAGTTCCAGCAATTCGCACAGTTCAGTGGTACCCTAATGTTATAAAGATTCTTGAGGGCAAACTGAGACCTGTCTAAGACAAAATAGTACATGAATAAATAGACAAAAAATGCCTTAAAAATACGAACATTTTAAACTATCTTCCAAGTTGACACTTCCAGCATGTTTGTGATTGAATGCCAATCATTTACGAAATTTTCGATCAGATATGTCTCAAGATATATCTTGTAAGAAGATAATTAACGAGCAAGACAAAGAAAAATTCCAATAAGATTTCTTAAAGAATGATTAGAATATAAAATTTCATCTTTATTCTTTGAAAGTTTCTGCAAATGTCAAAATTGCTATGCAACGTTTTGAAAATTTCGGGGAGGGCAAACTCCCCCCCTGGTTGCGCGCCTGAGCCCGTCTGTATCTGTTCTGCCTCCGCCCCCCAAGTAGTTTTACGTATAACAGTCACATAATAAAAAAACGAGTTTTTTGCGTACTTTATGCACTTTCTCAATTCTTGTGTACTAGTAGCAAGTTTCGAAGTATCAACCCTGGGTGTCTGCCACCCCAGCAGCATGCCTTCTCTGCTCGCACGCTGTTCGACGAGACATTGGCCCAGCCTGATATTTTTGCAGTTGTGAACTTCGCTGACGTAGCACTGAGTGTGTCCTACTCCCGTCTTAACGTATTAATGGATATCTGTGCAGTTGCGAACTGCTCTGTCTTGGTGTTGAGTGCTGTTTTGCTCCGGTCTCGTAACTTGGAGCGCTGATAATCCATGTTCATTACAACTAGTAGAATAATATGCAGATTGTGTCAACAAACTTCGCCAAAACATTGGTTTGTAAACGTGACTATGACGTCATATTGTGACGTCACAAACAACGTATATCCAGTAACAATTACCACCATACGGCATTCTCAATAGTAGAATTTGATAAGGGAGCACATAATCAACCAGTCGCCCCGGGCATCAACAGACCTTTGCGCGCCGCTGTTAACATAAAGAGAATGAAATTTGGCTGTTACAATCAATGGAAATCGTGGTGCACAGCAAGAAACCTGCTTCAACAAAAGTTGTACCATTTCAACAGGAACTCCCAATCTAAGAGTGTGATGTAAAAATGATCCAATTGAACATCCGGAGTCGGACAAAAAAATCCGACTCCACCCCAAAACCTCCGACTCCGCAACCCTGATTTGCATGCCGCTGAGCACCACCATCCTCTTTATTTTTTGTCTGCCGTTTATCTCAAAATCTGACATTGGAATTCTTTTCTCTCCCACTGCCAGATCCCTGTATGAGTGAATGCAGTTGTAGTTCGGGTGCTGTTTAATGTTTTGCTCCTCTCAGTATTTGTCTGCTAAGACCTACTCTGTAATGCGCTACGGCTAGCCATTTCTGTGCTCATGTGTTATTCGATTACCCTTGTGATATGCACTATGTGTCTCCTATAAATCTATAAAATAAAAAAATTAATGGTTGTTAAAGCCAGGTTTTCGAAATTGTAGCTTTGGTAAATATGCGTGTTTTTTTCTGTTATAAAACCTCTCCAAATACTAGAGATCTCCCTAGACCAGCAAGCAGCGAGTGCAACGACGTCCGTATTAAGCTAATAAAATTTTCTCAAATGCGCAATTTTGGAAAACATGACATCGGAGGGCGGGTGTAGCATTTAAACTTCACTGACATGCCAAACACCGAGTCACTTGACAAAGAAAGTGAAACAACTGCTGACAACCAGCAAAAAAAACTACCTTGTAACAGACCTGCGACACACATGCAATGGCTCACAGAAACGAGTTCACATATCTTGGGAAAATAGCGGAGTGAGTTGGAACTCTTGGTCGGGAAACAATATAATCTTCTGCCTTCAGTTACTTAGCACTTTCACCCAGTTGTGTTAGCCAGCCCAAAAACTTTGTGGGGGGGGCAAAATTTTTGTATTTAGGCAAATAACGCTATTTTGCTTGGGATACCGCTTCTCAAAGCACAAAATGACTTTATGTTCTAATGATTTTGGGGGGCATTCCCCCCTAGGCCTCCCATGGCTACGCCTATGCTTGGACCATCTATGGGGAGCAAACAGTTAGAAAATTTCTGGTAAGACCATATTTCTTCATCTTGCAGACACACGACGGTAGATAGACAATGTTTGAAGGGGTAAGATAATGATGAGAACCACCATGAAACACAAAGCGTTGGAAAACACTTGCGAAGTAAAAAAAACGTATGTAACAAACACATTCGCAATGGCACGATACGAATTTCAGTCGCCACGATCAACCTGATCAGAGTCTCCACCAAAACACACCATAGCACAGAAACACGCTCGTTTGCTAAAGAACACACCCAGCTACGAAAATGCAGCACAGGCAACGGAGAAGTGGCGATGAGTGACAGTGCGGTAAGGGTTGTACGGTGCGCGAGTTGAAAAAATAGACCAGCCGAGCAAGCAATATCAGATAACGGTGAAGAATCATTTTAACACCTATTGGCTCGTAAGCACGGGAGAAAGCATGTGTGCTACTCTGCTGTTGCTAGCGAGCAAAATATCGCAGCAGTTCGCCGTCGATAAAGTTCGACGGAAAATCTTTCGCACACTTTCGTTTGGCGAAACTTGCAAATGCAGGAATAAAAGTTGTATGATGAAGCATCAAAACGATGCGGGAATGTAAAATTGGATGGCCAGCAAAAAAACACGAAGAAACAAAGCGAACTCTCACTTCACGCGCAATTATTTTATTACGTAGTAGCGCGTAGGTGTGAAAGGCATTTTTGTAACGGTAGCAGGCACCTTTTTCTTACGAATGCCAATAAAAATTTCCTTGCCGACCTTGGCCCACTTCTTTGGCACGTAGGCCATGGCGATGTTTGCCGACAGGGTCGGAGATGGACAACCGCTGGTGACCTCCCCCAATCTGCTGCCTGATTCGTCTTCGACAACAGCACCGTCTGGAGAAAGCAAAAACAACTTTCTATCAACAGCTTTCTATCTTGAGAAGAACGTGTTCAGCCGCCTGATAAGTTGCGGTTACAAATACAATATTACGTATAAATTTTGTGTTCTGCGTATACGTCCTCGATTTGCCCAAGTTGGGCAAGTCATAATTCGCCAGTAGATTGAGCTTTCAGAGAGCTGTTCGAACTATGAAGATGCGAAAAGACATGGAGGTTCTTTTAAAAAATACTTGGGAAGTTTCGGATTTCAGTTTTTGTGGGCAACGTCATAATTTGGGTAGGTTTAGGGTTTTTTGAATGATGTCATCTGGTCCTGAGCCCCAACCCAAGAGGCTATTTTTCGTTTCTTTCTTAAACAAAAAACTAGGCGAAAATCCGCGTCTTTGGAGCCCTTGGTTGGCCTTCTAGCGTTTGTGGTTCAAAAATTACCTTGGGGTTGGGGCTCAACAAACTAATTCATTAATCCACTAGGGAATTAATCAATTACTGGTAATTAATTATCGTCTTTTTTTTGCTATAACTTTCGAACCACAAAGGCAAGGACTCTAAAGATGCAGATTTTCGCAAGTTTAGTTTTGAGAAAAAAAACAAAAATTTACCCCTTGGGATTGGGTCCATGGCCAGATGAAGTGGGCCAAAGAGCCTACCCCTATTACGACGTCACCCATAAAAAAAACGCAAATCCAAAACTTCTAATTCTTTTTTAATCGAAATACAAGTCTTTCTCCATCTTGAGGGTTTGAACAGCTCTCTAACTCAATCGGCTGGCGAGTTATAGCGGAATATGTCGACGCCGTTTCGCACCAAAATTTTGGCGCACGCCGGACGAGGGCAGGAAAAAACAAACTGACGATACTGACCGAACTGACGTGTTTTCCACTTTCGACAAATTTGTTTTTCCAGGACAAGATTGAAAGTCTCTCGAAGTCAACACCACACAATGAATGAATTGCCATCGCTCCATGTTCTTAACCATGAGCGAACCATAAAAGCCGAGGCGGTCTTTAGATTATCAAAGCCTTTCTGTGCGAAGCCTCCCACTACTTACGTCGAGCGATCGCGCCGTTAACTATTAATCCGATTCTTCGCCGCATCGGCTTCTCCTTAAGCTGCTTGAGAATAATGTCTGCCCCAGGAAATCCGCCGTCCACTCTACGCCGCTTTCCTGAAAAACAGTAAAAATATGAAAAAAACAGTACAAAACTTAACCGGCGGAGTAGTACAGTTGGTTGAGCACGCGCCACCGAAGCTGGAAGGTTGGCGGTTTAATTCCCGGTTAAGTTATACCGACTGCTTGAAAATGGTACTTCCGGCTTCGTGCTCAGCGTAAATAGATAGCACCTCACTCGCCATTAATGCAACAGTCATATACCGAAGTAGTCGCGTGACCTACAGCCCAAGCAAGCGGAGATGGACTCCGCAGACCACTCGTAAACTTTCCCGAAAGGTGTACAAAAAAGCGAGTACATCGAAACGAAACTGATAAAAATTCACTCTGCGAACTACGGTTCAAAATTTTTCCTATCGAGGCGCGCACTTCTGTTTTTCTCTGGCAGTATGGAAATGAGCATTGCACCACCTGATCTGCATACGCGTACAGTGTCAAAGGCTCGCCAAGCCAAACACTGTTGTTACTCTCAGGGTTGCCGAGTCGGAGGTGAAATATCCGACTACGACCTTTCCAAAATTTCCGACTCCTTAATATAAAGGGAATGAAATTTGGCTGCTCAAATCAATGGAAACCGTGGTCAAGAAATCCGTTTCAACAAAAGTTTCAAAAGAAATTGTATCATTTCAACAGGAATTCCCAATTTACTAGTGTTGTGTAAAAAATGATCCAATTACACATCCGAAGTGGGACAAAAAATCCGACTCCGACTCCACCCAAAAACCTCCGAGTCCTCACGACTCCGCAACCCTGGTTACTCTACTTGGAAATGTCTTTTTGCAACGCATAGCAGTATTTGCAAGTATTCAGAGACCTTCCCATCCTTCTTTGATACCAATCGTTGAGGTCGCACCAAAGCTGTATGTGAGTAGATATCGAACTTGAATCCACAATGAACCCAATCCGATAAATCGTTAATCACATATTGAGCAGCAAACTGCTGCATATCCCGCTTAAGGAACCTACTGTAAATCAGATAAACACTGAAGTGTCGAATGGCCGAAAACGCATAGGACGAGGAAGATACGCAGTTGCTGCTTTCACTGGAAGATTTGCGCATTTCTTGTAAAAACTTTCATGCCAGTTTGCGAAGTTTAGAAAAAAAACTAGAATATTAAAAAACTANAATATTGCTTAATATTAAAATGACCAGAAGCCGGATNTTTTCTTTATTCTCACCAATGCACCAGGTCAGCGCCGCTTCCACAGGCGTTGTGCTTTCGTCAATATCGTTTCCATAAAGACAGAGGCCAGCTTCAAGACGCAGACTGTCTCGTGCTCCGAGGCCGGCCAGCTCGACGTCAGGGTGAGAGAGGAGCTTTTCCGCCAATTCTACGGTATTGTCGCGCGGCACAGATATCTGCAATTGTTGCGAAAGATCAAGCACAAGAAAACTCTCAGTGGTGGAGGCAGCTGTTGATCTTCGAGTGTGTTTTTTTTTCAGGTGATGAGCAGCAGGACTGTTGGTCGCAACAGCACTTTCACCGGAAGCCAGCGTTGGAATGGTCGCAGACATTGCAGAAATAAAAAATGCAACCACTTGTGTCTGTTTTGCAATATAATTTTCACCTGTTTGCACTGTTAAGCACTTTTTTGGACTGAAGCTATTTTTAACCGCGTTTTCTTTTTTTATTCTTATATACTTTCAATGCACTGGGAGGACGATGAGAAATGTAAGGTTCGCAGTTTAATAGAGCGCCAGCGTTGAACAACCCCAATACCACCCATCTCTCGCAAGCAACCAGAGAGCCAAGGGATTTCCACATATATCAGACGATTGTTGACACCAGCTGTTTTAGTTCCGGTCATAGACCGAAACGTTTTTGAAATGACCGAAAAAAACTGTCATTTCGGTCAGAATGTTTGAAAATATAGGCTAAAAACACTTTTATGGCGAGTTTTAATACAACTGTAAGACAAATGATCGAAACGTTTCATGTTTCAAAAATATCTCAGCTAAAATGACCGAAATGTTCAGCGAAAAAAAAACAGGAAACCAGAAGTTGCCGAAAGATACTGACTGACAACGAGGTTTAGCTGAGAATTCCCATCCAATCCGAATCGAAAGCAGACTTAAGATAATGGATTCACCAAACACCAATGGACTGCGACTCGGGTAAATAGTTTGTCGAACACCAACGTCCCGACGCCGACAGAATTAACCACAGCATTCTCACTTTTCGGGATAATTAGCTACAGACGAATGAGCAAACGAGTTATTTGACGCACAACACAAGATCATAGCATGAAATTATAACAGGTGATTTTGGTCAAACTGCAAGTGGATTAGCAACGCCGACCGTGATATAAACTTGGAGAATATTGTAAAATGCTAAAGCCTTGCACAACACTTCCAACTGCATTTGTCCGTCAGAGACTGCGATTTAGAAGACAAGTTTAATACGTCTTTTCCGCTGTATGCTCTCTTCAACAAAGGCGTTGGTACTAATCATAGTCTTAGGTGAACGTGCAATAAAAATTCAATCTGGTATCGGTCACAGCGTGGTAAAAACATACTGCTAGCCTTAAAACACCTACTCTGTACGTGTTATGACTAACCATTTTTGTGTTCTTGCGTTATTCGGTTACCCTTGTGATATGGACCACGAGTCTGCGGCAAATGCATAAATAAAAATAAAAACTGAGATACCAATCAGAAAACCAGTAGGATACATAAAAACCGTCTCTAAGTTTCTAACTTCTGTTTTGTATGTTTTTATCAACCTGCGTTGTACAGACAGTGTGTGCGTGTACTGTGGGCTTCGTTTCTGATTGGAAATTAAATTCATTCATTCATAACAGTCGCCTTCAAGCAGAACGCTTGTAGCAACTTTCAGAAAATGCCACATTTTATTAAATCAAAACCACTTTTCAACAACTAATTTCCCAAGAAACGTCTAAGCCAAGAATTAAACAGTACACCGAGAAGATTCAGTAACTCCTTGCACAGTGGAATGCATACCTTTTCCGAAAGAACTTTGCCAAACTTGTTTCTTTTTTTCTGTTTTGATTTCGCTCAATCTGCTACACCAGGGCTTCTCAAACTTTTTTGGTCTGCGACCCACTTTGAAAAAGGTTTTTCTATGTGACCCCTCTCATGGATAGCCTAGATGTTAATGATACGTGTAAACGTCCCATTACAGATCTCAAGAGGCATTTTGGTCTATGGCGAAACCACACAAATGCACGAAATCCGCGAAAGAAACTGCATAGTAATAAAACTACCACACAATGCAACCAGTAAGGCGAAAGAAATTAAAAAATCAATTCAGTTTACAGAAGTTATCAAGCATAACTAAAGGGATGGATTCACTTGATTTTTACACAGATCATCCATACGCAGATTGATACATGACAATGGTGGACAAAGGACATTCTCAACAGTTTTCAAAAAGGATCGGTTTTTGGACTTGATGATCAATTTTGAGAATGCCTCTTCACACAAATATGTTGTGCAAAAGGCTAATAGTTTATGAATGGCTAGATCAGAAATGACTGGGTATTCACTTCTTGTTCTTATCCAAAAATCACAAACCCTGTTTTGAAATTTCAGTTGCAAACTTTTTTCGTTTAATAACTCCGCAAACTCATGCTGGGCATAGCAGGTGTTTGGCCTCCTGAAATTTCGATTGTGTATGGGTTGCAGATCCAAATTTTTCTGAAGCAAATTCCTAAATACTTCTTAAACTGTGTATAAAGCTTTCAACTTTAATCTAAAACTACCCACTATGTTCTCAAACCAGTTAGCCTAGAGCTAGAGCTCTAGACCAAGTATGGGGAACCTACTTACTATCACGGGTTGCATAAATTGTGGATTATAATGGCGGGCCGCAAATAACAATTGGTTTTATCCTAAAATTTTACCTTTTTCTAACTAGGGGAGATTGAGGCTTTTTACTACATACTATCTTAAGTACCTGCTTATCACTGATCTTTGTTTTGACCCGATTGTGTATTCCAAATTGACTAACGAAAATTATTGTGAGCCATGCCAAATGTTCACGCGGGCTGCAGGTTTCCCACCCTTGTTCTAGACCAGGGGGCTCCACACTTTTTTTTCAGGAGGCCACATAAACCACTACACCAGTGGTTCCCAAACTTTTTCGAGCCGTTACTCAAATCAACGTATATATTATGTCTTATTACCCTCAATAAAATTTTTTCACATTTCAGGTCAAAAATTTCTTTTGCAGTGATCGCTCATAAAACAGAACAATGTGGTTTTGGTTTTGCATTACCCTGGAAAAATCACATATTACCCCTGGGGGTAATTTACCCCCAGTTTGGGAACCACTGCACTACACAATAGTTGGAGGGCCAGACATCTTACGTTGTGTGACTGTCACATTCTACCAAATCAAACAAATTTTTCATAGACATATTATTTTTCCATTATTTACAAAATGTCTCTGTGCCCAGATGAAATGTCTTCGCGGGCTGGATTTGGCTGGCGGGTCATAGCTTGGAGACTCCTGTTCTATACACTATTGTGCCCTCATATTGGAATGAATGTAACAAGGTCAATATTGGTCAGTATGTTAAAACAATCATGACAGAACAACGTATAACTTGTCGTGCCTAGTTGGTTATTATTATTTGATAGCTCGGGCAGACATCCTAGTAAGCTAAGTAACTGACAGCGTGAAACACGATATTACCAATTTAAAATGCAGTAGAAAGATTCACTGCAAGTCTACCTTCAATTTTCTTGTAAAGTTAGCAAAAACTTTTTATCAAGCCAATTTGTTTCGCAATTCCAAAATTACATTTTGTGACCCCACATGGGGTTGCGACCCATAATTTGAGAAGCCCTGTATTACACAACTGCGGCAGGCTGTTTTTTTCGCTGTGACATTTCGGTTGTTTGTCCCATAATAATATTTAAAATTGCCGTAACAGTATTCACTAATCTATATTTTCAGACATTATGACTCAGTCATTTAAAAAAAAATTTGGTCTATAACTGATAAACAAACCTAGGCTGCAGTGTTGCTTTGAGCTGGTAGAGATAAAGGAATACACATGCAGCAGATCGTGCATTCGAGACTGTTTCACATCCTCAGTGCTTTCAACCCAGCAACACATTGAGTAACAAAAAAATTACGTGTTGAAACATTTTTAAATGGAGAAACCCTGCAGTAAAGCAAAAAAATTTGTATGAAAATGACAAAGTTTGCAAGTTTGAGGGGTTATATTCTTCAAATAAGTTGTGGTGGGCACTGTACAAGTACCTCAAGCAACAAATACGGGGACACATACGAGAAAACTTTGGTATTGGTAGCATTCAATTAGTACAATTTGGTGCAAAGTCAAATTCCGCATTAAACCCCTGCAATGGCGGTCAGGGTTAACATGCTAACATACAAAATTTGTATAATACCTCCACTCCATCTTCTCCAGTATATCCGCACCTCGTGACTCTGCATCCTTTGATCCCAAACACTTCTGCTGAGGTATTCTGCATGAAGGGCAGCCGTCTTAAATCAATATCCACTTCGTTTTGCAGTACTGTGCTCATTAATGGGCCTGTGGTAGTGCAAGGAAGTTTTTCAAAAACTGCTACACTGGACGATCTTATATGATTGGACAACAACAGAAAACTCTGCTCGATGATGTACCTTGTAAGGCAAGCAAACCATAATCCAGGTGCTCTATCGACGCATCACCACCATTCTTCCTGAAGTTTATGCAAGCATTCTAAGCAAAGAGGTGTATGTAAATATTTGCCGTTGCTAAGGACAGCAACATAATCCAGATTCTGCAAACATCCTACGCACATGTTGCAACTACCAAAACCAATGAGAAACATAACAGCTTAAGGATAAAACATCTGAAGTGCAAAAAAGGAGTATAACCACAAAACAATGATTAACGTATCATCATTGGAAACATCATTATGTGGTCAGCATACCAAAATCGAAAACAATCTCAGAAATGTCACAATCCAATCTAAAACACAAAAAACTACTAGAAAATTTGGAAGAATGCCATTTGTTAATTACCTCCAAATGTTGCTTAATTTTGTCAGAACAACCAGCATTAGATACTATGTACAAAAAATTTTCCTCCGTTTTGTTTATTATCAAATCATCCATGATTCCACCATTTTCATTTGTAAAGAGACTCAAGGTTCCTGTATGTTGTGCAAGATTGAGCACATCAGCCACAACTAAGCTCTCAAGGAACAATTCTCTATCTCTTCCAAAAACCTTTCAAGCAAAGAACATAAACTGAGCAAAAATTAAAACACACTGAACACACCAATTAATCACTGTGACTATCTGCAACCTTAAAACAACAAAAACAGCAAGAAACATATTACACAAGTAAGGAAAACGTACCAAAATAATAACAATGAATATGAAGCACATAAGATTGATTTTTGCTTATGTTTCATACACAAAGTGGAGTAATTTCTTAAACTCTATTATTTTGAAAGGATACTGCAATTTTTATCAACAACAGATGCATTAATTAGTGAAGTAATATAAAATAACACACAGAAATTTAATTCACTGTCCACCAAAATTCATTTGTTAGCCATAACATTTAGGTAAAGCTTTAAATGAAAGAAACTTCTGACTTCTACGCTCATAGCATGCTCAAATCTTAAGGTATTTTCAGCAGGAGTCACATGCAACTCTACACTGCTAGATTAAAAAGCTTGAATATTTATTTTCTTTGCAAAGAATATACATTCTTTTACAGCAGTACACCAACAGAAATTATTTAAAGGACTGAAGATAATTCATAAGCTCACAATTAGACAGAGCTGCAGCAGTACTGATGTATATCAAATTTCCTAACTGACATAACAGTAGACTACAATGTAGTACAGACGAAGGCCAAGTCCAATGTAACTAATAAATGGTATCAAATATTACCAATGAATGGTGTGAAACTGATTTCATGTATAAATGCCTTTCTTGGGCATTTTCCTACCAAGTAAAACAGACCCAGAGAGAAAGTGGCACTCTAATATACTGTGCAGTGTTACTCTAACTACTGAGCTTTCATCAGACCTGAAGACATCAATACACATCCACAATAGTTTTTAAGCAGACTGATGAGAATGGTTTGTATTTTTGACAGGAATGCCAGCTAGTTATGTGTGGTCTAATTTCAATACATATACAAAAGATAAAAAATTAATTTTTCAAAACCAATTCACTTGTATAGAATTTTGTACACAACATAAATGAAAAGCAAGTTTTCAAAATTCAAGCCTAGAAGTGGAGAGATATTATACTTACCAGCTGATTTAAGGATAAGTATTCCAACACTTTATCACTGAAACTACAGTAGAAGTTTATTTCCTTTCACTACAGCATGGTACTGTATTTTGCAAAACTCACTACCAGCACGCAGTCCACAAATAATTATCAAGCACTGCTTCATGTGGCAACTGTCAAGCCACAGTTTTGTGAACTGGTTTTTGGTATCTACCTTACAAATTCAGTAAGCCAGATGTACTGTATGATGTTAACTTTTATCTGCAACTAACCCAAACTGTAAAACTTTTGAACTCCAGTCGCATCAGTAGTTAAAATTTAGTGTGATGCTCAAGACTCAAGTACAAAATGCCTATTGCAAGTAGTGATCTGTTCATATAGCTCTGCAGCAAATGATTCCAACATGGGTACACCTCCCACAGTTATCTAATGTGACATTTACAAGGAACTTTGAGAAAGAGTTTCAATGGTTGAAAAAAACTTTCTCCACATAAATAGGAGCTCATGTTTTAAAATAAAATCTAAATATCTTAGGATAACATCATGACTTTGAAGATGATTAAGTGGGGCATAGCCAAAAATGCTCGGAAACACTGCTCTATAGCAAATACAAGCATTTGAATTTTGTTTGATAACCTGTACTGCTCAGGTTTTGTGCATGTAGAAAGTGCTTTCTCTGATGAAAACAAAAGTTGTTTATTGCGTTTTTCATATGGACTCATGCAGCCAGGAAACTTGCTTCAAAATCACAAGGAACACACACCTTATGTGACATTATGAACAAAACAGATACAAAGCACTGCAGTATACGAAACCTACCTTTGTTTGCAACATGTGCGAAACGTCAAACAATGAGGCTTTAGTTCTGGTATGATGATGGGAAGCAACAATTCCCAATGACTTGTACTGAACTGGCATGCTCCATCCGGCAAAATCAACCATTTTTCCACCATGATGCTTGTGAAAATCATATAGAATGGTTCTGTTTTCGACATCCTTAAAATCATTAAACCAAGTTTCACTTAAGTTACTTTTTCAACAGTAAGAACAGTATAATTATTTACCATGAACAAACTAGAATATTTGAAGTAATATGTGCATTAACTAGGCAGCACTCAGGCTAGAGCTTGAGTTTTTTTACCTAACAATGAAGGTTTATTCTCCATAACATAATCATACTAAATATGATTTATAATCCATGGAACCACGAATTCTATAATAATATATTCAAGTGTCGTTATACCAAGTTACCAGTGACGAGTAACGGCATTTAAGAAATTTAACATTCTTATGCACATTGCAACATTCAATTTGCAACCTTTCTGAAATGGCTGCCACCTTTATGAAATGAGGAAATGTAAAACATGAACGGTAAGTACTACACATTTGGGAAAGTCAATATTAAATTCCACAGACAACTAATTGTTGCCATTATACTTTCCATTTTATTAATTATGAAAAGCTGTTTTTTTCACAAGGGTAATTTCACCCCAAATCTGTTTACAGTATCTACCCTGACAGACAGGGGCGCATCTAGGGGGCCTGTTTGGCTGTCATGACAGACCCCTTTGCACTGCAGGTACTCAGCATTAAAGCCGATAAAACATCATACGTTGTCTCTGCAAGTCTCTAATGCGGGTGTTTTGGAACAGGCAACGGCTTACATTTCCCTTCTAACGTTGCATAGTACTATTATGAAACAACAAAGTTACTGCCTTATCTAAATAGCGCCTGCGCAGTGACATGAAACAATCCATGTTTTCGAACACTCGAAATTGATATTGCGTCGAACGCACTTGTTTCTGAATTTCCTCCTCTGGCAGTGCTGGCTCTCATGCTGTCAGAATCTCGGACACTGCCACACACACGCAGGAGCTGTTTCGTAATATTTTGCTTCATGGCGAGAGGACAGTCTCCAATCACGATCGTTTCGTTTTGTAGTTTCGGGCTAAATTTTATCTGCTGTTTACACCTACTAGGTTATGACAAAATTACGCAAGTTTAGGCTTTCCTCGGAGTCACGCCAAGTAATGCGAGTTCGTTTCCACTAAAACTATGTTTTTATAAGCAACTTATATTGAAAGGTGCGACAGCGAGCCTCAAAGATTGTGGCCGTATTATCTTAACAAAATATCAGTCAAGCGTCGTATTTCGAAAATAGCATTTTTAGAATTAAGCAGTTGACGATGTTGTTTGCTGCGCAAGAAGTCCTATATTGATTTCGAGTTTTTCACTTTTACATAACGATGCAAAGTAGTCAGAGCAATTGCAATGCAATCGTTCTTCTCTGCAATGACATTGCAAGTATATTTATATCATCGTCATCTTGATAGACAGCGCGCTCCACAGACGCAGTTGTGCAGCTCGTTGTCAGCATCAATTTTATAAGACTTCAACTACACTTAAAGTGTATGTACGTTTGACTAAACAGCTCTCATTGCTGTACGACTGACATTTGCTGAATGTTCGACAAGGTAAGCATCTTTTCAGTGCCATGTTCGTAGGAAGAAACAGCAATTGTGATGTCATAAATGCGCTGTGCCCGAAAGCAATGATAACTTGGAAATATTTTCTGATGTGTTTTGACAATCAGATCAGTACCACTATCTATTCCAAATACAGTTAAACCTCATTTGTCCGAACTGCGATTAACCGGAATCCCTGCATTTCACCCCTTTAATCCGGAAACCTCGCTGTCCGACACTGACTCAGAAATTTAGGAACGGATATGTCATATTAATGGAAAAAAACGCTAAACCGGATTACACCAACTGTTACATAGTTGCTTATTAAATTTTCAATGCACGATGAATGTAACAGTGGCAGACCCTGCAGGACGCAGTTATAGGTCTCCTGCACAGTTTTTTTCGC
>JGI24158J21664_10006970_pt1 | contig 14966 bp, 4 predicted proteins | sample Ectturendosymbi3_FD_21664 | JGI IMG/M metagenome (IMG submission 21664) | reverse complement strand
TTTTCGAGTGCAATCTACTAGACTGGCCGATCCGTTTGAGCCCTTGAACAGCTCTCTAGCGCAATCGGCAGAGGAGCTAGGGCGTTGGTAAGGCAACGGAAAACTGCTGTTTTTTAGGCCGAAATCGAAGAATGAATATACCGTAGGCCGGCTCTCAACGTGTTAATAAATGTCATATGAAGGGAGTTATGACCCAAAGGGTTGATCCATGAGAACATCAACTGAAGGCTTTGAGATTGTATGTATTGTGTCAGTCACATACAAATAACTCTTTGAAATGCTTGAAACAGAGCAAGTTCCTTTAAAGACTGAATAAAAAAGTTCACCACATTTTGAACAATTTTAAAAAGCGAGTTCGGAAGTTTCATTAGGTTGATAGCTGTGTGGATTTTGAAATTCATTGAGTTTCATATAGTTACTTCAAGTAAACTATACCATTGAAAAAGTATGACTGCTTAGGAATATAGTTCTGAATTTCCTGAATAGCAACCTCATCACAACCAGCCTGACTGTTTTTTACATGAAGTCATTATACATTTGTAATTTGTGGTACAGAAAGAAGTGAGCATTTTATAGCATATGTCTAAAAATATCCAATTAGTTGCCCTCTACAAATAAACAGTGGGATCAAATGTAGACCTGATGTTTCAATCACAGAAAGTTTTTGGTACTTTCTTGTTTTAAATTGGCATTCATACTGAAATTTCTCCATGTGTCCACAGGAAGGTCAAACGTTTCATTTATAGATGTTGTGCTGCTGAATTGAGATCAGTCTATAACATCATGCATTATAAAAGGTTAGGTCACTCAAAAGCAATAATATTTATGCATGTTAATTGCAAAGAAATGGTTGTAATACAGGAAGAAAATCGTTTTTAAACTTTGAACAACATATAAGAATGGTGGTGTCTATTTACTGCCAAGATTCTGGTGGCAACTCATCGGCTGGAGCTACTGTGTCGCTAGTCGCATATTTGGTCTCGCGGCATGACGCAATTCGAAGAAAAAGGTCAGTTTGTCAGGCAAATGGTGTGCTGCTCGTAGCATAACGGTTATGCGTTACGGCTGCTATGCCAATGGTTTTCAGTTCGACTCTCACCTTGCCAACTTTCGTTTTGTTTTTTTCTTTACTTTTTTCAGGCTTTGGTGTTACGTTTAGGGGTTAGTGCTGCGATTAGGTTAGGGTTAGGGCTACGGTTACATTTACTATGTTTCTACCAAGCCTTTTGCCGCCGGCATTTTGGCGGCAAAATAGACACTGCCTATGAGAACTGCTTTAAATGCATCAAGGTGTTTGCATTGGACATAAGGAAAGTCTGTTTTTGCTTATGTACATGTGCCTGCATGCTGGGTTGCCTGCTAGTTAGTGGTCACAATCAAGCCGCAAACTTAAAAATTTCAGTTTCAAAAGCTGCACTGCTTCAAAAAAGTTGTATTGAAAACAAAAATCCCCAGTTAATTTCATCAAAATATTTGTTGTGACATGTTCGTACTGCATGGTGCAACAACCCAAAGAGTATTTTTTGCACATCCACTTCACAGTGGGTCGTCCACAAGTCCTGGTAATCAAACAGCGCCATGCAGACCACAGCTTTTAGCCAGAAGTGTTAGGCCAGCCACAATTATCATGTGCTGGTATATAAAGACAGCAAAACATAATTTTTGTTTCAGGGAAAACCCTGCACTCGACTTAGCGTACATGTAAACCGTCACAAAATTCTGGGCTGCACTTTGCTCCACTTTCCTTCGCTGTAGTGTAGAACGGCCTTAACTCTTTTGGAAGTTTGCTACTGTACGTGGAAGACCAAGCAAAGCAACTGTGTTGTCTTCAATTGATTGGATCATGTTGCAAAGCAGTAGAAGTACTGCATGACCAGAAACCAAAGGTCTGGATTATAGTTCACGGCCAGACAGTTACCGTGCTCCGCCCATGCTGCGCGATAGAGCATGGCATCCTGGTAACGAAGCGAAATCCGAGTAGCTATTCTACTGGGGATTAAAGTCACAATGCGTGTTTATTTTGAGTTTCCGCTTACTTGTTCTAATCGAATTGGACTGTGGAGTACCAAGAGTGGACAAGTCAATGAACATCAGCACATGTTTGCAGGGCAAAGTCCTTGTGCAAAAACATTTAAATCAAGAGTAGGCAAATAAATCAAGAGAAGGCAGTGGCCACTCCAGCTCTTGGGATCAGCCCGAGTTGTTGATTACACTTTATATTATAGAACGCAAACTTGCTTGCTTTGTATATTTGTTCCTACTGATAAAGGTTGTTAACTCGGGCTTTTTCCATTGGGCCTTGCCAGTGTTCATACAAGTATATTTTCGTTTCGTGTTGGCCTTCCGTAATCATTTTGCAGGTGACATGAATCAAAAAATGTTGTTCGTAGCAACAGCTCTCTAGCACAATTGCCTGGTGAGTTATGCAGTTGCTAAGACATGCTGAAAATCAAGGCTGCTGCGATGTGTCCTGGCAGCGAAGGTGTTAATAACCCATAAGGTAACAATTAGTGANATTTCAACTAGGACACTAACCTTACTTTGCCACATACCCAAACATAAAATATGTCAACAACCCCAGTGTTAACATCATAATCATAAACACTTGACCCTACCAATGTTATGCTACTTTGTTAGCACCAAGATCTCAGCATCTAATGTAGCTGCAAATGACAGCAATAGCCTATTTTGCTACAATAGCATTTACTTTACAGACAGTTTTATAAGACCAAGCCAAAGGTCCTGCATGCAGCAGTTGAATAAAATGCATTCAGTTGTTGAGAAATTTCAATGGAACACTTAAATTGGTTATCATTAAATGGAATTTACAGAATATTTTTAAATATCATTTTTGTGGTAAATTCTTACAGCACTTCAGGTAGGATTACATTGGTCTGTACATATAAAATCTACTTGATATGACATTTAATTAATTTTTTAATTACCATACACGGGGTGTTATCTTGTGGAGTATTTGACACAGCCAAGTAATTAAAAAGTAATTTGTTTGTTGATTTTAATTTCTTTGAAGGTTACATAAATACATATCTCTCGACACGCAGACCAAAATTTGTTTGGCTGCTTCAAGCTTCGATTGCAAGCAAGCATATGGTAATTACTTATCACATATAAGTACCTTGTTTTTTATCAAAAACTTCTTTCTGACTTTGCAATTCACTTGTTCCAATTGAATGTGCATCATAAAACTCATCTTCATCGCTGTCAAATACAATGGCACCTGCAAAACTAATTTTGTTAGTGATGCATGTGCATCATATATATCAGAGCTGAAAAATCTTCTTTGTCATAATACCTTTGGTTCTGGTCGACTTTCGCTTCAAAAGGTATAATTTACCCATATTGGGCAAGTCTTTGAAACTCCATAACTCGCCAGTCAATTGTGCTAGAGAGCTGTTCAAACCCTCAAAAGATTTGGCGAGTCTTCTAGTTTGCAATGAAATAAAATTTTAGGTGTTGGGCTTCAGGTTTTTTGTGGGTGACGTCATAAGTTGAGTAGGTTTAAGCTGAGGCCATCGGGGCCCTGGTAGAATGACCCAGTCATTCGTCCACTCATATGCATCTAATCTTTATTTGACTATGACATCAACTAAAGCAAATTAACAGTTTCCTTTAACCACTTATCATAGCAAAACTCATTGAAATAATTTAACAAAAATATTGAACTGTACACAAACTTAATCTGATGAAAACCACCTTAAATCCAGGGAATAGAGAAGTTACCCAATAGCTAGTTTTATTCTTTTTGTGTCTATTGTGGAATTTTGAATACACATACCCAGTGGTAAAAGTAGTTATTTGGATTATAGCCTTGTGCATGCTGGTGGTAGGTGGTAAATACATGCTGATGCTTTTCACTTCTGTTGAGATAGTGCTGTGATGTGTTTGGCAGTTGATGCACAAGATTGACTGTTGACATTGGCTGATCAAAGTGGAGGTTATATAAATATATTACCTGTTTACTTGTATGTGAAAATTAATCTAGTAAACTAATACAAATTTGATGAAAGAGCTAATTTTGTATAAAGGTGAACACAAACACTATAACATAGTGTATAATGATTGTATTCAGACTGCTCATGGCACTTGTTGAGACTAAACTCATTGAAAGTATATAATTTATGTGTAGACATTAAATCTGTCTTTGTGATTAAGAAAATCTTGATACAGGTTTAAAAACATAATGATTGCAATATATACCCTTTATCATCACAAACTTCAATCAGCTACTTACTGTGATCTGGTAAATTTTGCAGTACCACTTCAGATTACTTAATCTTTGCACTTACCAGTCTTTGCTTTCTTCGCATCTGTTGGAGCACAATCCACATTCTTCAGAAAAGCAAAGTTCAAGTCTTTACTGTACAGATTGCTCTCGTCACTGTGTCTTTTTGGGTTCATTTTATTTGTTCTTGCTACAAAACATTTAGGAGAGAATGCCATGGATGTCTCATCTTTATCCATACCCACTCCATCGCAAACATCCAAATCATCTTTTCTCATTACTTGGCAGTGATGCTCCATCTGGTCAACAAGATCTTGATTTGCAGCTTCATTTGCTCTTCTCTCATTTGGGTCACTGTTAAAAACCAATTGAACATGACACATACTAGAAAACGAGCACATCAGAACACAGCTACTAAAATGGTAAAAATGTAAATATCATGAAAAGTATTGGTTTTAGTTAAATTTAAACTGCATATTTAGAAAGTCCAACCTAGAAAATATGGGGATAAACACAAATTTCATTAGGATTGGACCAGCAGATATAGGGTTATACTCATTTTTAGGTTGGTCATCAATGCGAATGCCATCTAGCGGTAAAAATACAAAAACTGCTCAATCAGATTTTGCAAAATCAGTGTCAATTTTCCTAAAAATTGTAGGTGCAAACGTATGTCAAAAGAAAGAAAAACCTAAACCATGTGTTTCTAAATATAAGAAATTTAGACTGAATTATAATGAAATGACCCAGTTACCAGCATTTTAAAATTATATAATATGTTCATTTTTGTGCTGTACTTTATTTGCATTATATTCTTGATGTTCATACAAGCTGTCTCCTTTACAACAAACTCATGTGGGGTGGATTGGCCGGTATTCAATAGTGTTGCCAATCTAGTGGATTCACTACTAATTCTGACGGTGAGTCATGAGTGGCAGTGGTGAAAAAGTTTTGCAGTGATACAAAAAAGTTGAGTAGAAAAACTGGCGACATAATGCAGTTTACCTAGTGGAATTACGCCATGCATTCCACTGGAGGCAATGTGCTGTTTCAACTTCGTTACTCGTTCGACTTCACTCTTTCTGTTTCTTCACATCAATAAGATTCATTTGGTGAATGACCCAACCAAATAATGCATTACAAATGCTTTATGACGCCACAGGCTAAAAATCAATTAAGGCTTTACGTACAGCGCCCAGCTATATCAGAGCCAATAGATTTTTAGAACTTATAAAAGCATTTCTTCATCCTGCAGTTCTAGAAATCTTCATGTTTGGCAGTAAGCTACCACACAGTGGTGTCAGGCAGCAAGCATGTGGACGGAAGTAGAGTAAGGTGGTAAACTTGCAGATATTTGTTTGATACAGATAGTCGCATATTTCGGTTAAATGCATAAGCTTGGCAAATTGGCTATGCAATTAACTGGATTCGTCACAACAAAAAAATCCACACACAGGAAGACTATCCAAAGAAGCTCATATTGGAATGGTGGTAAACCAATATTTCTATAAGAGCTAGGTCTTAAACAGAGGTAACTATGCACTTAAAACACCTCATTATGTGACAAAATCACCTTAACAATCAGACCAGTGGTTCCCAACCTATTTTGATGCATTCCTACCTTTGCTCATTTGGGAAATTTTCATTCCTGCCCTGTTGCACAGACATATTTAGCAGGGTGGCTGAAGGGCTAAAATGGCATTTTTGCAATGGCTCAGATCACACGCTGTGGGTTGAACTAGAGATAGACTGATAATGTCGGCCTGGCCAATATTTGGGTTTTTATCAGAAAAAGTAGGTGTTGACAAAACGCTGTTATATTTCTCACACATCCAGACAACTCGCACTTACAAAGCACAATGAACTGCGCCAAGACAGTTATCTTGCAGCAATGCTAGCAGTGTGCATTTTCATCAACAAGCAGACAAGATGAACCATGAAGCACGCATCAGCCGTCACAGCCAAAACAAAAGCATCATCATTAATCAGATTAATTACAATTCATAGCAAAATAACTGCTGCAATTTGAAAAATTTTAGCTCATAAATCCTGATCTTTTAAGTTTTGGAAAAAAAGGTAAGGCATAGAATGCATTATATTTTTGATGAAGCAGAAAACAAGACCTTAAAATTTTGGAAATATCGGTATCAGCTATTCAGTCCATGAATGGCCGATATATCAGTATCAGCCCTAAAAAAGCCATATCGGTCAATCTCTAGGTTGAACCACAACCCTATTGGCATTGTTGCATCTTTTCAATAAGCCACTATTGGTGGCTTCAAACAAGCAGCAAGTTTAACTGGAAGAAGTCAAAAAATCACTCATCAAACTTAGAATGTACTTTAACAAGCAGGTATATATCTATTTAATTTAATCTGCATTCAAACACAAAGTCCATTACAAGCGCACACTGACTGCACAACATAGATTGATAAAAACAGACACAACAGAACGTTTTACAAAGGCGTTGGAAGGAGAACCACAGGATTATAGACAATTTTTCAACACTACTGATCGCTAACCAATGACACTTAGTACAACACTAAGTTTCCAAAGTAAGACACTGATTCCAATACTGGTCAAGGCCATGTAAAGTACGAATGCGTTGTGACATGACTTGCCCTCAAACAAACAAACACCAAGGTAACATCCAAGCACTTAGTCACTAATGATAATCCAATAGATAACACCACTGTTAATTTTGTGATTGAAGGAGCTAATTGAAATAGCCAATGAATAAATACGTAAGTAACTATAAAGTGGAAATTCTTCCCCTGAACTCATGAAATACCTCCTTGTGGAAGAATTCCTCCCCAGCTATTCACAGGGTCATTGTAAAAAAACCCGACCCAAAAAAAACACCCAGGTTTTTTTAAAAAACCCACTTAAAAATACCTAATAAAACACACCAAAAAAACCCACTCTTTACTTTTCCTTTGAAAAATCTACTAAGTAAAAAATAAAGTAAGCAGGACAATTGTACAGTTATCTAATTTTTTTTCAATCAAACAAAACGAACAGCAATGAAATTTAAATGACTTGCAAAAAAGTGAAGAATAAATCGAACAGCTTAAGTAAATTCCAATGGTTATCTTCTTCAGCTCTGCACAATCGGTATATTTTAACCAATTTTCTGCCTTCTCTACATCCAAACTTTTATGATTTTGAACCATACCAAATCACATATTGAAAAAATACACTCTATAAATGGTGAACTAGCAAGGCATCCACATGAACTTGACATTAAACAGCAGAGTTGGTGCGGGGGTGGTTTTTATCTGTTTGCTGTGCGCATGCTTGCCAAGCCTTACCACATAGGAGTGAAATGACCAACAACACATTGCGACACAAAAATGGGGTACATTTCTTTACCCTCAATTTTGAATGCCATAATAGGTATAACAAGCTATTATTGTGTAATTCTGAAAATAGTGTTATTGCATGATGGAATAAAAACAATTCAGAATGGGGTTTTTCTGTTTTCTTTAAAGAACAAAAAGTTGTTTCTTTTTCCAAAACCCCAAAAACATTGTTTTTTTTTAAAAACAAAGAAAAACAGGTGGGTCGTTTTTTTTTTTAAACCCGGGTTTTTCTCAACCCTGGTTATTCACCACTAGATTAGACACAGTCCATGCGGCAGGCAAGTGCAAAATGTAATACAGTACCACATTTTACAGTGATGTACAAATCAAGACAGCCATGAGGCAATTTTGGCCCATAACCACCAAAAGTGATAGTTTTTTAATGCTGAAAATCATTTCGGGTGAAAAAAATCTAATGCACAAAATGTAATAATGGCTTGCTATTTTTCAAAATTATAAAAAAGGACAGCAAAATTGCACATTAAGTTCGAATCACTTCCATACATTTAGAAATATTCTCTTGTGATAACCATTTTAGTCTTGCATTTTACAGCACCTGATGAGCATGATACAGTACACTGGTTGTTGGTATCATTATTTTGTTTGTTTAAGTACAAAATGACACAGTACCTTAAAGCCATAACATGCTCAGTGTCAGCATTTGAAGTCTGTGCCTCATCATTCATGGCATCAGGTGTTGATGTGTCATTATTTTTGTCATTACAAACATGAGTATCCTCATTGCGAGGTACATCTCCAGATCCATTAGATCCACCTGCAGACTGTTCAACGTTGGTGCTTTCACATTTAGTCAAATCTGTTCTAGACTTTTTGGCAATATCATCCCCATAACTGCAAGGCACAGTTGTAAATTTTCCACAATCATGAGGATTATTCCTGACAGCTTGAGTTGCTTGTTTATCACAGTCAAATTGTTCATCGGTTGTTTTCATTGCAGCATCATTCAATTCATCCATTGTGACACAGTAATCATTACCTTGACTTCAATAGCCTGATCAGTAAGCATGAATCACTCCTTTGCCATTGCTTATAACTTCAAATTTTTTCTTAATGCCTGCATGAAGATATTTACATATCAGTACCAGGTATAATATTTTCTTAAACAAGAAGTACAGCTATTAATCATGTCTTAAAATATGAATGAAATGTATCCTTAACTTAACTTCCTTGAGTTTGTTTTCGTATTGCCCACTTTAGTGCCTGCTGATTTGTCAGCTCACCACTCAGTTTATCACATTATTGACCGATCTTCATGGTATACTTTACACTACTGTACTTAATGTTTTACTTTACATAGTAACAATTTGTGCATTTTTCTGTGCAGGTTTTACACAATTTTATTGTGCTGTTATACTTAACTGCCATGTTCACTGTTGCATACTGTCACTCATTTCCTATAGTGCAACGGTGCACAACCTGCAACTATATGGCCGCATGCGGCCTTCGATTATGAAATTTGTAGCTGTCCACATGCAATTTTAAATATAAGATTTGGCAGCCGTGCTGACGTATACTGAAGCAAAACAAATGCAAGGCAAGAAAATCACTCGACATTATGCGTAACAATCTGGATAGTGATGTTTCTATTAAGAAATTCGTCAAAATGTTTGACATTTTATTATACTTATAGGCACAAGTGAATGGCATGCACCAGATAAAGCTTATTCTTTAATTAAATGTATCTCACAAATATAACTCAAACACATTGGTAGCTGTACTTCATATAAATAAAAGTAATGTGGCTGGCAATAGCAAAAGGTTGTACACCCCTACTGTAGTGTGATGGCTCAATTTGCGTTTCTGTCTTTGTACATCACACTGGTAATTGTTTTTTGTTATTGGTAAATTGCATGTTATGTGGTTAAAAACATTGCCGTGAGGAAGCCTACTTGAATAGGTGGGCAAAACGTGGGCTAAATAATAAAAATAATAACCAAAAGAATGAACTTATCTGCTTGAAGAAGTACATTGTGAATGACATGCATGAAATATACCTATAATTTTTAGATCCTCAGTTATGGCAAGCTTCTCTTCACATATCCTGTATTGACTCAAACTTTATGCAATAAAAAACTTAGTAGACGTTAACCGGTTTTTTTTTGTAGACTGAAACATAGACCGGAACATTTTTGAAATGACTGAAAAAAAGGTTGCAATGTGAATTTGATCACTGAATTCAGACTTATGTAATTCAGACAACGGCATAATGTTTTCCATGCGGTTTGACATTGATGCTCAATCAGTGCCAATGGATGTCCAAATGGAATTCACTGAAGTATGGAGTGACTTGGATCTAAAAGCAAATTCTATCAAAAATTCATCTGGAATTTTACAAAGAGCATCTCCCTAGAACAGTGGTTCTTAACCTTTTTTGTCTCATTTACCCTTTAACAAAATCAAAAAATTGATTTTACCCCCAACAATATGTAGTGTATCAAGGCATGACTTTTCTGGAAAGGGTTTGGATCAGGTTCTCCAGGAAAAACATCGTAAACTTAAACTGAGATAAATTAATTTTGTGCTTAGCGGAAGCAATTTTAGGCTAATGCTTGTACAAAACTTAAATAAAATTTTCTTACAAGCAAGCACGAATACTTTTAAGTGATTTGCTGAGATTGTTGAAATTCTAAAAACAATTGCATATGAACCGGCATATCACTGAATCAAGGGGCGAAACGTTTAGAAGAAAGAATACACAGCCATGTTTGAAATTTTCTTTTTTCTGAAAAATGACGAACAATTTCAAACCAGTCATCACTCAGTGAGACTTTGTAGCCAGCCCAAAATTTTGGGGGAGCCAAAAAATTTGTGGATGGCAAAATTTTTGATTTTAGGCTAGCAATAGTATTTTCTTTGGGGTACCACCTCTCAAAGCCCAAAATGATTAGATTTCTAAAAGTTTTGCAGGCCATGGCCCCCTGGAAATTTTGGAAACAAACAGTGATTGAAAGAACTACTCCCATGTCATCCTTAGGAATCAACTGAGATTGATGTTTTGTTTTATGGTCATTATTGAGGAAATAAACTGCATTTGAAATTATTACACCTTTTCAAAATAATTATCTACCTCAGCAGATCAAATGTGCGCTTAGACAGCATAGGATATTCTTTGCCCAATACACACTAAAATTTGGAAAAGTCACAGATTTGCAAGATATGAATTTGGAGGAAAGCATTGTTTAACACTGAAGATCAATCAATTCATCTTTTAAAGCACTTTGACAACATGAGCCCATGCCCTGATAAAATTTACACGTTACAGTTACATGTTTCAAAACTATTTTCAAATATTCTGGAAGGGATTCACTTGCCAGTGCATGTTGATGAAGAACACAAGGGATAAAAATGATATGCAATGCCCGTTTTTTCACCAGAGTTGAAAAACTTGACTTTACTGAGCATAGAAAAGGCCTCATCTGTGCATAGCGACCCAACGTGATTCCACGAGTGTAGTTTGTTTAAAGAAATTATTCGTTTTTTCCTGATTATCAGTCACTTCACTCGTCATCTCTAGACTGGACTTTCGTACATGAAGACTTTCAACTCAACTGCATGTGTATATCGTGAGTAAACCAAAAAATATGTGCAGTTTGGCACGTCAGTTGACCCCAGAGACACTGGAGAACAGGAAAATGATGGGGGCATTTTTTCCCCGCTCTTTCAAAAAGGGGGTAATGGGGGCTGAGGTGCTTTTTTCATAACACTATCATGGGTAATTTCATGGTTGATCAAGATCGATTCGAAACAAATTTATTGCAGCTATTCACGCAACAAGAAAATTCACAATGGTTTTCTCTTAAGTTCTACTATTATTTGTGATGTCAATATTGATGCTGAACAGAAACAAACATAAATAGAAGTTTCCAATACCCTTAATTTGTTTATTGCTCCACTTGATCTAAAATATCACAAGACATAAATGTTATCATGGTTGGCCTTAAGCCGATGCAGCTACATTGCCATTGGGCCCCGCACTTCTGAGGACCCTGCACCATGATGATGGTGTTTAGGAAGATTGTTCATTTTTTCCAGATACCCCTTGCGCTTGAGAATTCAGTAGAAACGGCTTATAAATCTCATTGTTAACACATTAGCTGCCGTAGCCTGCTGGGGTACGATATAATCGTACAGTACTTGGAAATCGACCAACAGTTTTTGGTTGCCTTACTAACAGCATTGCTCCTCTGCCGATTGCACTGGAGAGCTGTTCAAAACCATAAAAGATTTGGCAAGTCTTCTGGTCTGCAATGAAAAAAAAATTTTTGGTTTTGGGTTTCAGGTTTTTGTGACATCATAAGACAAGTGAGGTAGGTTTTTGGCCATTTTGGCTCATGTTACTTGGCCCAGGGCCCAACCGCTAGACCAAAGCATTTCACTTAAGTTTTCATTGGACTAGGCTAGAATCTGAGTCTTTTAAACCTTTTCGGTCATTTTTGGCTACTGGTGGTACCTGACCTGGGTCCAATCATTAGATGGAAGAATTTCGCTCAAGTCTTCAATGCAAACTAGGCTAGAAACCCGAGTCTTTTGAAACCTTGACTGACTTTCTAACTTTCCTGGTTCAAAGGCTATGGCATAAAATAAACAAAGTAATTAATTACCTAATTATGGGATTAATTACTCATTTTTTTGTTTTTAGGTTATAGCTTCAAAAGACTGATTTTAGCTTAGTTTCTTATAAAAACTTGAGTGAAATATTACCATCTAGCGCATTGGTTCTCAAATGACCTTTTTACTTGACTTGCGTCAGGCCAAGCATATCCCTAGTCACTTCCATTATGAAAACGCAAGGCACCAAGTTGAGAGGTGAATCCACAACCACTGGCATGGCAGGCTTGAAACTTATCCGTTATGCTACGAGGTCAATGCTGCTTGACTGACAAACAAACAGACCATTCTATTCGAATCATGATCATGCGCATCATGATCATGCGGAGCAGTTCCCTAGTCACTTCCTTTCCAGAAACAGTGTGTTTTCCATGACATACTAGACACACAAAACTTTTGTTTATACAATCAACAAAATTTTTTACAATTTTTCAAACTTTTTTGGCCAAATTTTTGAGAAATAAAGCTTTGCACCACAGCTCTCGCAGTGTCTGTGCACCACTGAACCTTTATGCTGTGCGTGTGAATCACATGTGACTTCCAGTTCCACCTTGACCTTAAAATCACATTCATTTCACTACTGAAATTTATGCAATGAACTTCTGTTACGAAGCCGCTGATTTTGTCCGTCCTGGACATTTATTCAATGGTTAGATTGGATGCACTCATTTCAGTTGCAAATATCTACTACAGTATTATTAGTATAGTACTATAGTATTAGTTAGTACTCACTACTAAGCTAGGCCAGTGATCAAATAACCCTTTCATCAACATCCACCAGTACAAGTCGAAAATGTTCCGGATTGCACAGTAATAAAAACGCAATAGGTAATTCTCATGCTCCATGGTTTCCTGAAGCAACAACGAACAAGCAAGACGAAGAGATCAGATCAAGACATGCATAATTTTAAAAACTACTGCCTGCAAACTTGCATCAGAGATGAGCGGACTGTCTAATTATGCGATCCAGATCCAGTCCTGAAATTTTGAAACTCAGTCCAAGTCCAACCATAGTCCAAAAAGTGAAAGAAATTTGAAATCGAAGTCCAAATAAAGTACAAAAAATTAGCAAAATACAGCTTTTTAATGACAAAAATTACGCAGATCTTTTCCATTAACTCAGTCCAACTCCGGTCCTGATCCTAACTTTGTGACACATTTTACAGTCCCGATCCAATCCAAAATCAACAAAATTCCTCACATGCCGGATCCAGTCCAATCCAAGTCCAGTGCTCATCTCTGACTTGCATCTCATTCTCAATCCTAGCCAGATCAGCAACAATCGGACCAGTGTTGCCAGGTGGTTGTCACAAAAAACTGCTAGATTCTGCTAAAAATCTTGTCACAAGTTTTCAGCTAACATCTGCTAAAAGTAATGAAATTCGGCTAAAAACTCTGCTATTTTTGTTAAAATCAGCCAATAACGTTACAAATCAATTATTCGTATTGCATCTTCAATATCACTGAGCAAGGGCAGAAAATATTTGTCTTGCCCACCATACTTTTCCTCATCTGATGTTCATGTTGTCTCATTTAAAGTGTCATATAAAAGATGAAGTATATTTTGGTGAAGGTGTAAACCAGTGATTCCCAACCTTTTTGATGCATTCCTCCCTTTGCTCATTTTGCAACCTTTGATTCCCCCCCAACGGAACTTTCATTACTCCCCTGTTAGGGTTTGTAGGCTAGTATTAACTACAGTTGGAACAATGGTCTTTACTGACGACAATAACTTTACTAAAGTGGGACAAAAAGGATATGTTGTCCAATAATGGCACTAAATTTTGTCAACAAAACGTGTGATAGTCCACTAAATAATTTACAAATACAAAGTTATACAACCGGGTGTGGATGGCTATACTAAAACCCCAAATCAACGGAAAATCTCCGAAAGACGCAAAAAGACGAACGACAACCTTCTGAAACCCAAAAAAATGCTAAAACCGAAATATAATCAAGAGGAGCCTAGTCATTACATTTATCTGGCCAGAGAATCAAAATCGCCCCTCATCCCTCCCGCCAGTTACACCTCTGCAACAACACTTTAAATAATAATTACACAAAAATTATCAATGTTCAAAATATTTGTTACAGTTGATAAACATCAAGGCTTCAAATCTTTAACAGTCAAACGACATGTATGAGGCTGAACATTCGTCCAGCCAGACGGAAAATTCGTTTGTTAATATTCAAAATTGCTGACTATTTCTTCTAACTGTGGGTTATGATCGTATGCAAGCCAGCATATCATTGTGCAGCTTTTAATTTGAAATTAAATGAGCAATGACACCAATATAGTTGTGCTTCTGTCTGCTGGACCAAACGTCAATGATCAACAAAACCTCACTGGTTTTGTTGAGTGTTATTTAGCATTATCTGGTGGATCACGGATGAAATGCTAGTTATCAGTGTTGTGGAAAAGTACTTTCGACTTGGATTAAGTACCTTATTCCTCTGAAAAAAATTGATTTACTATATAAATTGCTGTACTAATTGGTAATTATATACTTAACCTACTCCAGAACTTACATTCATAAGGTCGCTCTGAATACAGTATACATTAAAACCTCTATTTGAGCGCCACCTCTATTTGAACGCCACCTCTAACAGAACGCCACTATAAAGGAAGGGTTGAAAAATAGAGCGCCACCCTCTAATAGAACGCCACTTTGATGAATTCTTCTATTTTGGAGATAGTTACAGCTGAAATCAAGGGCGTACGCAAGGGGGGG
>JGI24158J21664_10006969_pt1 | contig 14968 bp, 5 predicted proteins | sample Ectturendosymbi3_FD_21664 | JGI IMG/M metagenome (IMG submission 21664) | reverse complement strand
CCTTTTTCTTAAATTCATACCATTGCTTCTGCTTACTCGGAATGCTTGAAAGCCTTGTGCTGCTTTTTTTATGCCAGAGCAACAATATGGGTTTTCACATCACTGCAGCTTTGAGGACGAGTCCATATGTGGCTACACTCGCCAGGTAGTTAACGGAAGTTCCAATTGGCAGAGAGTCAACCTCACTGCCGACACAAATTTGACCAACTTTCCTCTCACGGACGCCACGTACGGAAAAGCAGGAAAAGGTTTGGAGTCAGTGCAGTTTTCAGTGATAAAAATAAGATCTGAATTTCGTTTGCGTGGGAGCAGATAACTTCTGATCAACATTTTGTATGATATGCCTGAACCAGGATTGTTACCAGACTCAATACCTCTGTGAGATAATTTGCCACCAATGAGCGATTATTTGCAGTCACTCTTACACTACTGAACATTTTTCATTTTTGCTAGCTACCGAAATATTTCAAGGGCTGTGCGCCCTATCATTCTGCTTGCCGAAAAAAAGTTCGCTTATTCTATGAACCTCGGTTCACACTTGACTTGCGAAAGTCTAGAAAAAAATGCATTGTTTGAAAAAATTGTGGAAACTTGCGATCCCTCAATAAGTGAAATCTTCACATTTTATAGAAAAAAAACTACAGCTCAAAGAAATATGTCAACCAACTTGAATTTGCATTTGCAAAACGTTATGATGACACCAAGAAAACATTGAAAATTATTAATGTTATTGGTTTTTAAAAAATAAGAAAATGACGTTGCTCTTTTACATTAAACAATTAACTTAAATATTGTGGTAAAAATATATGTTCATTTCTGCAAGTGGGGCACATTTCATCCAAGTTTATTTCAACTCCTTGCTTTCAATGATTTGATAAATTGTTCCTTTTCTAGTTTTTTTCCCAAATACCGACAACAGAAAGCAACATCGGCAACATAAATTCGTCTCTCAATGGTAAAAGTAAATAGGACTCTTATGATATACCTGCAAAATTTTTCTAATTCTCAGTATTTTTTTAGTAAAATTTCACTGTTTTATCGACATGATTTGCTAGTATTTGTAACCAATGAATTCCTTAATTTGTCATTTCTCGCATTGCCTGTGGTGGCCATATCAATTATAAACCCAAGCGTACGGTCTTATATCAGGTGATAATTACACTGTTTTATCGGCAAACATTACTGTGCATTACATCCTACAACAGATTGCTGGTGCGCTAAGGCGAAACTTTTCCGTAGATTCATCGATGACATAATTTGGATAAACACATCAAAAGCGTATAATGGACGAATCCGACAGGCACTAACTTCAGCATTTGCCCCACAGTGGTTTGGAACTAACGTTTCGCCATTTTCCAGTTGTTACTGTGCTTGTGGCAGTTTGTGTTTTGATTTATTCACTTTAGTCTTAGTCTATTTCAGCGATGTCCAACCCAAATGGCTTACTGAGTCAAAATTTATGTCACTATCTTGACCAGGGCCGCCCGCTGAAGGACATATCAGTGAGGGCCGCACAGGAATGGTTTACTTTGATCTTAGCAAACTAAATTTAGCATAAGCTAATGTGCTGAAACCGTTCGAATCCTAATTGCAATGGTAACAGACGGGAAAAAGTGGCATTGATAACCATTTGCATTAAAAATGTCAAATTAAGATTATGAAAGTAAGTACTGGTTGTCAAACTGTAGGATACTTTAACTGCAGCTGAAACGTAATCTGGGCCGCACGAAACCTTCGACTGGGCCGCGGGTTGGACATAGCTGGTCTAGTTGCGGTTTATTTGCTTTCTCTGCTCTTGCTTTAGGTCTCCACTCTCCAGCAATTCACTCGTAAGCTTTTGGTTGCTGATTTCAGGACTGAGGATGCATACAATTACGTGAAATCGATGTCATATTAAAAATGTGTTGATAGATTCAACTGCGTCGCCTCTGTGGGGAGACCTACTGTATCTGTCAAGTTGTTAGCAATGTGAACTTCCTAGTAAGCTTTTGACTATGTTGGCAATAGCTTCTATACAAGATGAATTAATCTCCAATAAAGATGAAACCTGATAACCCTCACAATCTTTTTAGATTTGAGCAAAACCTTTGACCACGACCTTTTCAAAAGATATTTTCTCAAACTACTTTTATCTTGCCTGAGCGAAAGACTGCAGTGTAAAAAGATTACTCCTAGAAAATCATCAGAGTTAGTTTTAGTGTATTTTTAATTTACGTGAAACAGCGATGCACAAAATTGCTCATCGGTGGCCTCAAAGCAGTGGTGAGGCCCCAAATGTGAGTTTTGGAGAATCAAGCTACTGCTCTGTGTTAGTGTGTTCCACAAGTTTGTGAATGAACTCTGTACGATGCATCCAATTGTTTTTGACTCCCAGGCAGCTACATGCTTTTGGCCAACGCTTTCAACGAAACCCATATTTCTGCTCAGCTTATGACAACACAACTCAAGTCCAGTGTATCCCAACAGTGCTTGCAGTTTCGTTACAAAACAAATCCGAATACAATTTTGAGGTGCTCTGCTTGTGTTGATGATTTGGTAAATTTATCACGAGAATCTTTGCTTGCACATGAGTTCCTCTAAGAGTAACTTCGTGTGTTTCGCAATATATGTTTCGGGTTTGTGGTTTGATGTGACACAGGCACAAATGGGTAGTGCTAACTACGCTGGTTTTTACTTCATAAGCTCTCTGGGTTCAAGTAGTTGTCATGGAAGAAGAAAAAGGTTTTAAACAGAAGTGTATCAGTATGCTATGTTTTGTGTAGACAGTACATTAAAGTCAAATAAAATCTGAAGTTTGAGATTAGCTGCAATGACTGGAGCAAATGCAGTAAAATTTCTTCTGAATTAGTTTTACGGGAAATTTTGCTTGGCAGCAGAAGTGTCGAACCAGTTCCATGGCTCTTCAGCATTACTTTAAAAACTGTAACTTGCGAAGTGAAGAAGTGTTAATTTTGCAAGAGTAGATCTATTGAATTCACGTTCCCGAAACGTCTTCGGTAAAATCATTCACTTTGTTTTTTCTTAATTTAAAGAGCTTTTGTTGCTGATGTGAGTTCCGTGGGTACTGGCACACGCAATGAAGTGTTTTTCTCGTCAGTCAACAGACAGCAGTGGGATCTAGCACAGATAACAATCAATGGTACGAGTGTCTTTCAAATTGTCTTTGAGGGAAGTGCAGTGTCGTTTACTTCAGGTGAGTTGCAATAAAAGTTGCTTTTCGAAAATACTGAACACCATCACCACAAAAAAAACTAAAGCACTGCTACTACGCTGATTAATGGTGTTACGCAAACAGTTTCTTTTTAATATCAAACTATAAGTAAATTTTTACCTGCTAGATAAATAGTTCTTATCGTTGACCAAGTGGTTGAATTTTGTTGAAAAAAATGGATCATGTTCTCTAAGAAGGCGGATCGTATTTTAGGTACAATTTATATGTTTCTTTTCCTTTAAGACATGGTTTTTCCTGAAAAAAGACATGATTTTTCCTCAAGCTTAATATTGTTCCTACGAGAGTTCTTGCTATTTACTATCTGGTTTTATCGAAGTTACTTTCGGTTAAGTTTTATTTGAGAATAATTTAGTTCAAAGCGGAGCTACAAGCTACAGAATAGTTTTTAAAAAACATCGGAGTTGAAATTTTACCTTAGACAGCCGCCATGCAACACAAAACCTTAAACAAAGTTTTGGTATCATCAATCCACCACCGAAGTTCTTAAGGATTGCAAACAAAATGCTACAGTTTTAGTAATGATGTTATTTTTTATCAGATTAACGTTTGCTGACCTATTCAAGCAATTCCCAGGATTGTCGATCTGACACTTTTGTTTCCTATCACGTTCTATGGCGACATGTGGCTGTCCCATCCCATGGGGTTTCCACGAAACTAGTAAAACAAAGTACATTCCATGGCGTAACTGACGTGGGGCAAGGGCGCGAGCCGCCCTTCCTGGCAAGCTAAAAACTGGGCCCCCTTTAGTTGACACTTTGATATTTATTATTCTTTAATTTGCTGTTTTTTGTCTTTTTCGGGGTGTTTTCGTTATTTTTATCTAGTATGGACATCCACGATATCCAGAGATTCACTATCATTTCGTAAAGTTTTTCGGAGTTTTGGCTCGTGGGTCCTCCTACGATGACCAGTGCGCCCCCTTCAGCTAAGCTTTGTCCCCCTGGGTCAAACCTCTAGTTGCGCCACTGAGTACATTGTATCATATGTCGTGGCTGAAGCACCCCAACTCCTAATTAGCGACCTCTTGGTAAGTACCTACACTCTCCCAAATAAGGGGCCACGGCTGTGAGGCTAATGAAATTCCGGTGACCCTTCTTAGTCGTTGCTTACAAAACCTGTTTTCGGGTTCTTAATCACTAAGTTATGGCACTGAATTTCTCCATCTGAATTTTCTCCACATCAATAAGCCATGGCACTGAATTTCTCCTTCTAGTGCAGCTATGTCCAACCCGCGGCTGTCGGGCCGCGTGCGGCCCAGTCGAGGGTTTTGTGCGGCCCAGTGTAGATTTTCGCTGTAGTGAAAGTATCCTATATACTGACAACCTGTCCTTATTTTGATAATCTTGAATTTGACATTTCTGATGCAGGTTGTCCTCAGTGCCACTTTATCAGGTCTGTTACCATTGCACTTAGGATTCGAACGCTTTCAGTACGTTAGCTTGATCAAAGTAAGTCATTCAATGTGCGGCCCTGGTTAAGTCGGTGACATGATTTTTGGCTCAGTAAGTCATTTGGGTTGGACATAGCTGGTCTTGTGCTTAGTGTGCTTTGAGCATATTATAATGGCATTCAACTTCAGAAAGATTCTGCTATATTACGTTAGAATTACTTAAGATGCGACCTGAGACAAATTTCAGTCCACTGTCCCATCTTTTGGGAATCCATTCCCATAGGCAAGTCTGGCTAAATAGTTTTAATTAGGTAAATTCCTAAAAGTAGATGGTTTTAATTATGCCGATTCCTTTTAAAAAAGTTTGTCAGTACTCTCAGCGTATTGCGTTACCTTCATTTTTGCACCAGAAAAAAATGACCAGCAATAATTAAGACTATTTGGTTTCAGATAGTATTGATACTTATCAAACACATAAATCGTGGTCATACACAAAAATAACTTCGAAGCATGANAGTAAAGCAAANCTAAACAATATGATTTGATTTTTTGCTTAAAAGTAACACTTTTAAGACCAGGCCTATATTTTTTACCTTATTGAACTATAGCTNTGACAATGCTGGCGCTTGACGACGTGAACGTATTGGACCGGAGATGCGAAACAACGTACTTTTTTATCAACGAATACGCTCAAGTGCTTAATACGACAGCAAAAGGCAACTACCTATGGAGCAACTTTCTTTTCAACGAGGATGGATATGCATTTAAAATAGCTGTTAGTGGAAGTTTGATGCTTTTCTGTGGGTGTAAGCGCTTACTATTTTACGAAAACTTTACAACAGAGCAGCAGGTTTAATTGGACCCAAGGAACGAACTTTCTGGAAGATGCAGAGTGACGTTTGTATTTAGAGCAGGGGTCACCAACCTTTTTGAAATTGCGAGCTACTTCTTGTGTACCGATTAATGCGAAGGGCTACTAGTTTAATACACACTTCTGAAATAAAAATTTTGCTCAGTTTACTTTCAATTATTTTAGTATTGATATTCGTTAGTGTGAAGACATTGACCATGCTACGATAATGTTATTTTTAGAGCAAGCCCACGGGCGACCTACATGGTCCATGCGGGCGACCTGGTGCCCGCGGGCACCACGTTGGTGACCCTGATTTAGAGCATTTAAGTCGAAAAAGATCTCCTTTTCAACTGGTGCCTATGGACTGTGTGGTTGAATGTAAATTACTTTTACTCACCATCAGAGCTGTTTCAATCGCCCTTCTTGCCCTAAATTGAGAGACCCATGCTGTCACAGGGAGCCCGAAATTCAGTCCCGACGCCGTGGGGGCTTTTGTGGGCTTATCCCCCAAACAAAGCTTCAATCCCCCAAATTGAAGTACAAAACATTATAAATCAGTGAAGTTTTTATCAATTTGTATTCTGTTATGTCCTGCAGTTTATAGACAGAGCAGTACTTGCCGCTATTACCCATAATAACATCACCTGATCATTTTGGATACGTTTGTGAGGTAATAAACGTATTTGGGGTTTGAGCGTGAAGTGTCAGCATTCATTGTATGGAGTGTTGAACGTGGAGTTACCCTATGCCTAGTTGTATACATCCAGAAGTCAGACTTCCACTTGATCAACATATTTTGTGTAGAGAATATTGTGAAAAAATGTATCATGGCTAGTCCAGGTGATTTTCTTGTATTTTGTACTGCATAGAAGCAAGTCGCCTTTGGTGCTTACGTCATAAGTTACACATTTGTGCAGCCTGCTGTTCAGACAGCAAGATGGAGTTAATAGTGTAGTTAAAAGAGTTAATTTAGCAATGACCGCTGCCGAAGGAACAAAGGTTTATTCATGCGTATTTTGGCCAGTTAAACGAACGGTGCCCATGCAAAATTCACTAAAGTTCATAATAAAGCTTATCAATTTGATCTAATGAAAGAAAACGTTATCACGGTACACTGCTTTGACCAGCCTCAGGTTTGTTACTTCGGTAACAGTGTTTTCATAACTGAACGATAGGCTCGATTCTGATTTCCTGCACATTTTTGTTAACATTTACATTTCATTACAGCGTCTCTAAATAATCGTCGTTAATGAATGACAATAATGAAGAACCAATTCCTTTTGTTAAGCTCGTTCAATAATTTTTTTTGCAAACTACCAGCCTGTCATGGGTATTTGCTGGAAAATATTTGATAATTTTATGATTAATTCGCACAGTTTGCAAATGCTGTGTTGTGAATTAAATATATATTTTCAGAATGTCTTTCTTTTATCAGAACTGCGAAAGAGAAATGATAACAACTAAATCATGACGAACAATAACACTAATAAAGCAACGCTTTAGAAATATTTTTTTAGAAATCACCATTAGCGGGGCCCCTGTAAGCAATTGGGGGGAAGAGTTGGGCTGCTACGGCAATGCTCACCATTCTCAAGTTTAACTTCGTGGGGCTTTGTATTTTACCGGAAATTGAACATAGCTATGTCCTGAAATATCACAATTTTTCGTTGTTTTACTCCGCCTTACTTTTACCTTGGATTTGTCAATATAAAATTAACGTGCCAAACAAGCAGAAAGCTTTGCAATTTCGCAATTTCCTTTGAAAACATCTCTTTACCCACCACACACCTGTGGATAAGCTTTTTAGTTCATGTTTGCTGTACTGAAATGCACCTTTCAATATTTAGTCTGTCACCACCGCCTTGTGATTTCTGAATCCTTCTCGATGAGATGTACATGCTGAAAAATGCATGTTTTTTTTTTAAATGAACAGAAACAGAAACTGATGTCGCTTCAACAGTGGAAAAGCATTAAAAAAATTTTTTTTAAACTGTGAAAAACAGAAACTGATGTCGCTTCAACAGTGGAAAAGCATTAAAAAATTTTTTTTTAAATTGTGAGTGTCAGGTCTGAATGTTAGGTGACGAAAAAATGACTTTCCTTGTCATGAATTTACCAACGTCAAGTGCGGCAGCGCCGTGGTAAGCATGTCACACTTGTTCGTGCTTGGTGTTATTTAAAAGGTTTTATTAAGAAACTAATGGACATTTTTTAGGGAATAACTTCCTCCCAAACACATGACTAGATTTGCATCTCATGAAGTTGCAAGTGAAAAGTTAACAAAATTAAAAAGCAAAAGTTCAGCGAAGATGTCAGAGAATGAATCGGTAAACTTTTGTTTCAAAATTGAGCAGTGTTCAAGCAAATCCAGGCGCAATGGAGTATCCTTTTTCCAACCACTGAAGAAAAAATTGGGTCAGAATTTACCATTGAAAAACGTTGGGAATAGCCATAAACTATTTAAAGAAATTTTAATTTACTGCTAAGTTTTACTTTCTTTTTGCAGGTTTTTCCAAGAGGGTCATCAAGCGCTAGTGACGGCTACATGTCAATGTTTATTTGTCTTGCTCGTGGACCCCATGATGCCGCATTGGACTGGCCCTTCGTGAACAGGACCATTAAGTTATCTGTTGTTGACCAGCAAGCAAATGCATTGCATAAAATGAATGAATATCGCTATTTCATGACAACCAACACAAACTATTGGGAACGTCCAGTCTCGGTATGGAAATATCGTAAGATTTCCAACGCACAATTTTAAACTCTACTCGTACAGCGTTTTTTCTGGTGATTAGCTGCACCTACAGATCCGGTGTTACCAGATATGTGAATACAAGATCCAGCCAATGTCATCAAGAATACATATTCTATCAGTTACATATTCTATCGCTTTTCTCCAATGTGTTTGGAATGAGACAGTGGAAAACATGAAAGTATTGGAAACCTTTTAACTGAAACAGCAAACATAACGGATGTGATTGAAACCATCCTGGATGTTCCGATAACAGCGCTTTGCATCATCAGCAACAACTGACGTGTACAGGAAAGCTATCAGCTTTTGCTGACGATAAAAAATATGGTGCGGGCTTGCGGCGTGATTTCATTCGATCCTGTATCTTTTTGCTTTGATATGTCCAAAAAGAAACAGCTATTTGAAATAAAGAAAACGTTTTTGGATTTGAAGTGATGCCTGACAAACATAAAAAGTGATGCCTGCCATGACAAACTAATGCTTTTGTGAAAAGGGTTTCTTTGCCAATTAAAATACCAATGGCAGAAGGCGAAATACTGCATGGCTCATAAAGCAGTCACCAAAGTTACTGTTTTCTAAAACTGAATGGCAACTGCAGCTCTGTGGAAAAGTGATTCAAAATCCTACGGATTTTTATAAATCCGCCGCTTTACGTTTTGCAGAGTCTTAACTCTTGTTATGGATACGTGGATTTTATTTCGATTGATGACTTGGTTTACACGAGAGAATACTTGAAGCATGATTCTCTCATGGTATCACTGGACATTAAAGGTATATCACTGTTTTTCGTTGTACTGTATTTTCCTAGTGGATGTGGTTAAATCAACTCGGTGCTTAGGTTTCTATTTTCGCAATACTCTTTAAGAGGTGTCTTATTTTCAAGTTTAATGCAACTGAATAAAATTTCCAATCAATACGTCGCTTTCTGAAGGTTGAACGTAGCTCACGTGCCAACGAAACATATACTCGCTGTATACAAAGACTTATGAGAAAAATATTAACTCGTTGGAGATGCAGTGCTGTAGTCAATACACTCGCTTATCCAACCATCGCATACTTATTGCAATAAGAGAAAAATATAACAAATAGAAAAATATATGAGGAGAATCTATTTGGACATCGTTCAAACAGCTGCAGTCAATGATCCAGATAGTCGATGTTCGTCTTTAATTCCTCTCTAGTCGGGCTAGCTGAAAAAATCTACTGCTAAAAAAGCTCATAGAAGTTCTCTTGATTAAAAAGTTGCTGAGGTTGGAGAATTTTTCATTTAACAACTCCCACTGGCTGCAAGCATAAGCCAAAATTTCAAGATGTCTGCGACATGATATGGCTTGAAAATAAATTGCCAATCTTCATCAACAGGTTTAAATTTGCCAATAGGCACATAAGGAAGAGATAGCTCACATATTTTTCCCTTGTTAGAATTAACTATGCGATTGTTGGATAAGCGAGTGTATTGAATACAGCATTGCATATCCAATGAGTTAATATTTTTCTCATAGATTTTTGTATGTGCAGCGAGTATATGTTTCCTTAGCATGTGAGCTATATTCAGCAACATTTACAGAGCGGTGTATTGATTGAAAATTTTCTTTAATTGAATCAAACTTGAAATATAAAACTTTGCACAGAGTTAATGTTCCAACAATTCTTCCGGCTTTTATTGTTTCTATTGTTGTTTTTTCAAACATGTGCCTTGTCTAGTGATCAAAAGATGTAAGCAAATTCCCATATCGGCTTGTAATTAGTGGCGTAACTGAAGAGGAACAGGGGGCAAGTCGCCCCCCTGGCAAGCTATTTGTAAAAACTGGGCCCCTTTAATTAACATTTTGAAATTCAGTAATATTTTGTTTTTTTCAGTACGTTGTTGTCTTTTTGCGTATTTCGCAAGGTTTTTGTTTTTTTTAGCTAGTATAGACATCCACGACACCCATATTCACTATCATTTCTTATTTTTTTTCTGAGTCTTAGCTAGTGGCCCCCACACGACGGCCAGTGGGCCCCATCAACTAAGTTCTGCCTCCCTGGCTCAAAATTCTGGTTACGCCACTGCTTGTATTATACGTTGAAACATCAAGATCTGCATAACCTCTGCGCGAATTACGGGTCAAACGTTCTTGCCTTCATATTTATAGACATGCGAGAGTGGGCACAACAACTCATCGCCACTGGCAGTTACACCAGGCCACCCTCAAGTTTTAAATCAAGCTGCAGACAATCAGCAACGCCTTCCGCCTCATCCTCGCTCGCAGCAACGACAGTGGACGCTCCGCAGCTTACGGTTTCTGAAAATGAAACAAGCACAGAAAACGCGCTTGCCACCAACGAAACAAACACTGTTGTTTCATCACAGTCCCAAGGCGCCAATCAACCTAGCTCAACCGCAGGGCCAGCTACACTACCGCGAGTAGAGCCGACAGCGGTGTTGTTTGCAACGGGAATGAACCTGTTTGTCGAAACGCCGTCGATTTCGGGTACAAAGGCTGGAAATGCAGCGTTGATTCCTCCCACTGAAGTGCACGCAGGGGTTGTTGCAAAACCCACTGCAGCGGTCAAATCGTCGTCAGGTCTGTTTCTCCTGAAGAAAAGACTTTCTCTCGTGTGCTTCGTGGTTGCAATTGCTTGCAATTGACGTAGATCTTGCGAATACACGCTTGATTTGCCATGACTGGATGCAGTTGGTTGGTTCGCAGCTTGTCCGTTTCTGCTGTCAAACTCTCAGTATGTTTCCTCCAATGAACCCCAACAATTCGTGCCCTGCTTCTGTTATTTTCTTACATCATGAAATTGCGCGCACATATTTAAAAGAGCTAATGGCGACTTTTGCTGGTTTGTCACTAAAACAAATAACTGCGTATTCGAAATTTTTTCAAGAAAAATTCCAGCTGATTGTTTATCGAACGTCGAAAATGCTGTTAAATTGGTCCAGTGCGTTATTCTGCAAGCCATAAGCCTTTGGATGTAGCAAAAATAAAAGTTCAAGCTACTCTCGCGGAATATTCCGAGCCTGCTCACAAAAGCGGTTTTCGATCCAGGCCTGTATTCTTTCCACGTAAAACGTCTTAGTACGCCAATAAAACTCATTTTTGAAGCAGCATTTAACGTTTGCCGCATATTCGATCATTTTATTGGAATTTTTGTATGAATTCATAAATAAAAGCAGGTGGAGGTTTTGGCCAGATATCAATTTATCAAATTCTGTCTCCTAACCACGCCCAATATTTACAGTATATAAGGTTGGTAATCACAAAAGGTCTAGGTTTACTGTAGGATTTCCAGAAATCATCCGACTGAGCTCTGCTTTCTTTTTTTTGCGATGATTCAAACTTGCACATATCTGTATTCAAGTAATTACTCTCCACATATGAAACAAGCAAGAAACCTATCGCAAATTTTTAATAGGAAATCGATTTCACGTAACACTACGTATCGTCAGTCCTTAAATCCTATTCAAATAGAAAAGGGTGGTGATCAATCGTGTTTCGTGGTCAAAAAAATCTTTTTAGCAAAATATTTACCTGACCATCGTTTCGAAATTTTGCTTTTAAACCGAAGTTTTAGCTAAATTTAAACTTCATTTTGAAGTTTTCCCCAAACTCGCTGAAGAGACGATTTACGAAGCAGTGTTGTCAAATTCAGCGTGTAGGAGACAGGATTTCAAAAATTGACTCTGATGAAAAGTGAAAATCAAATTAAGATTCAGTGTTTAATCTTTCCTGTAAGAAAGAAAAATAAAAGATGTGAAAACGGTGTTTACTTGAATAAGATTACACTAGCTAGCAGCAAGTCGAACGTTTCTGACGTAATTTTTGTTTTTTAGTACATTTGGGAAGAAACGTCGGTTGAACAAAAAATGTCTGCTGAACAACCAGCTGTTTAACATCATGGTCAGTGACAGTGGCGTACGCACAAAATTTTCGTGGGGGCATTTCATTCAAAGGCATATAGTGGTCATTTGCATTTGGTGTAAGTTGTTTGTGACGTCACAATTTGACGTCACATTCACGTTTCCAAACCAACGTTTTCGCGAAATTTGTTGACACAATATGCATGTTTTTCTACACGCGCTCCCCTTAATTAATGTGTCATTGCACTGCATATAAACTATCAGCGCTCCAGGTTACGATATCGGAGGAAAATAAACTCAACGCTACCACACAGCAATTCATAATTGCAAAACCATCAGGCTGTGCGTTAAAAAACACTCTCATGCGCTTCCATCGCTTTCCGCCGCACTCGGGCTTGTTCCTACCACCAAAGTGCAAATTAAAGAAAAAACAGAAACCCCATCAGCTGTGAACTCGTCTTCAAGATTATTTTTTCCCGCTAAATACCATTGTTCTTGGCGTTTTTTGCTGTTAATTGTTTACCTCCACAGCGCAACTTTCTCCAGCGTTTAGACCTGCATCATCGTTTTTGAGCTTCCCTGAGTGACTGTTGCGAAGTAATGCCTTCCTGTTTTCCACTGTGTGTCCCAACAGCCGAACCTTTCACCATAAAGCTTTGCGGAGGCAAAGTTTTCCTTATCATCATATTAAGTTTTTGTCAATGTTGAACAACTGTGAAGTTGATCAGAAATCAACTCGGTAAAATTTTCTTAGATTTGGGTGTTTTTTCCGGTGTTCAAAATGTTACTGAACTCCGAGACTTTAAGCGGGGACTGCAGCGAAAAAAGGGCAGTCTTCAGATAACGAGCAATTCAATAAATATAATTTGACATTGATCTATCAGCAAATGAAGTAGGCATTTGCCTTTGTTCTGCTTGTTTTTTAACAGTTGCAGTACAAGTATTTTATTTTAGACAGAGTTGCTCAACCAAATTTCATCAATTGAAATGCTGTCCATCGCAAATATTCACCTAGAAAGAATGTAGAAAAACGATCGTTAAGTTGCATAATTGTCACAAATCACAACAGCTCTGTAAATAGCTTCATCAAAAAGTAAAACACTTTGTGTTGGCAATCGTCTGTTGATCAAAAACTAATGGTGCAACCTCGGTCACTTTGCGCAAGCACAGCAAAGGTGGGTTTTAAATCCGAATTTTTTGAAAATAGTTTTGTGGATTTGATCTTCGCCGAAATATTTTGCAATTCTTTCAATTTTGCAAACGTGTTTTACAATTTTTAGCAAATCAGCGAATTTTATCAAACTTAACTAAGATAGTTCAATAGCAACTTTATTGCTTTACTGACAAGAAAAAAGCCTGCAATGCTGTGCTTGCAACCTGGGATTAATACGGTTCGACTTGGGTGACCGCCAAGGAATTTTGAAAGACCGTAACTTATGAGAGTATAAGCGTTTATGTAGCGACATAATAAAAGAAATATAGCACAAACTATGACATAGCCGCGTAGCGGTGTCAATATATTCGTGCAAGTAAGTTATATCATTTACGCATCCTGTAACTGCACTGTTATTTTTGTTTGTTATGTCACTGCACGTTTGGTCGTTTGTTTTGCTTAGTTGTTCCTTCTGTAGCCTTTTGTTTCCTATGTAATGCGGGTAGCTGTGTTATAATCTTTTCAATAAAATTCAGGGCTCCCTGTGCGTTTTTTTTCATCCAGATTTGATTTTATTCGATTCCACCCTGGTGTCTACATTTAGTTATAAAAGATTCCATTAAATCTGTTTTTTGAAGATAGAAAATCAGCAATAAATAACTACAATGAATCCAATAATGCAAATATATCTTCCAGTTATTACAGTGTTCGCATGCGCTCATCCGGTAAAAAAGAGTTCGCATATTGGATGAAACCAACCATTTTCAATCAGTTTCATACCCTCATACCAGTATCAAATAGGTTACATGCTGCGTCCTGTGCAGTCAGTCATAGAGCTGCGTGCGATTAACTTTTTCCACCACCCATATAGCTACAGATGTTGACACCTCCCTGCACAAGGCTTAGCATTTAAATTTGAAGGCGTTCACTACGTCAGCGAACTTCACGAACGCAATCCTACTTTCACATTAACCAACGCTCTGTTTGAGCGTGATTCCGTCAATATGGGTTTGTTGTGTTTTGCTGCTCGGTAAGTGGCGTCAGATAGTTTTCCAAGCAGTCGTTTTCTGTTTTTTACTTGCCGCAACATGTTTTTTGATTTATTCATTTCAGTGATGACTTTTTTGCTTTCTCTGCTTTTGCTTTAGCCTTTCAACTTTTCAACCGTAAGCATTGCTTGAAAATTTGAAGACTGAGGATGCGTAGTGTTACGTGAAAATGATTTCCTATTTTAAAAAAAGTGCTGATTAATTGAACTCTGTCGTCTTTGTGGAGACTATAGCGCAAGTTTGAATCATCGCAAAGTGAAGAAAGCACAGCCCAGTCGATTGATTCCTCGAAAGCTTGCAACAAGCCTTAGCTTTTAATTGAAAATGGCAAAGTATGAAACCAAAGAACTTCATAAGACAGCCGATGACGCAGACAAATTAAGCTCAATGTATTTACCGCAATTTCGACTGGAGAGAGATCAATTCTACTTCTGCCAATGCGATACAGATTAATATATTTTGTTTTAAAAGTCCACCGTGAGTATCTAACCAATGCATTGGACTCTCAAGAATTAAAACAAGCCAAACATTGACACTAAACCTAAAAAGTCCACTCAGTTAAACGTAACTCGGAAACTGAAACTAAAGTAGGCAGGCAATAAACAGAAACAAAGGAAAGAAAAGAATTTTTACCTTACTCAATTATGCCAAATTCGTAACGAGCTTTATCACAGCGAGCCTTTGAGGGTGGT
>JGI24158J21664_10006968_pt1 | contig 14968 bp, 4 predicted proteins | sample Ectturendosymbi3_FD_21664 | JGI IMG/M metagenome (IMG submission 21664) | reverse complement strand
TCCTTGACTATTCTAATCACAAGCAATTTTTCTTTTTCAAGGCTTTTGCTTCCATAACTTCAGCCCCCCCCTTAGAAAAATCCTGGCTGCGCCCCTGAGTGCTAGTCAAGTGTTGATCGCACCTACCTACTACACCACTTTAGCTCCAAATGAAGCTTTACCAGACCTTAACTTTTGCAACCAGTGCAAGTCCTGAAAGCACATAGCCTTAAACGTGCTTCTAAAAACTTTCACATAACTCGTGGATGCCAGAAAATGCCGTTTTGCCCCCCACACACCTGATGCGCCAAGAAACAAGACACCTGGTTCGTTTTGCCCGAAATGGTAGCAATCAGAGATCCCTCACGCTTGACATAAGCTATCTCTCAAGTTTGGGATTTTCGAAGCTATCTCTCAAGTTTTTGGATTTTTGATATGCTAGAACAGGGGTTCCCTACCTTTTTCTGACCATGTACCCCTTCAGCATTTCGGCATATGAGTAGGCTTATGTATCCCTAAACTTTCTTATGACAAAATAGCTGAGTAAAATCACAAAAATCCACCGAATTTTTGATAGAACTTTTATACTTTTAGAACTATAAAGGTAGACCCCGTTTTCATTTCTCAGTTAGTTTGTGGCAGCTGTGCAATAAATGTACCACTTCAGATAGGCAAATGTGCCCCTAGGGGTGCATGTAGCCCAGTTTGGGAACGCCTGTGCTAGAAGAATAGGGCCAGAACAATTTTGCTAAAACAAGACAAAAGGTTAGGCAGGTTTACTAGCAACCTATACATCTGCTCTGCCACACTAAAGACATGAGTGCACTAGTTGGGTACGAAACCAGGTGTTTGTAGGCTACTAATTTTTACTCTGTCTTGATCGTTCAGTCTGCATCTTGATTAAAACAAAAAACTTCTCATTTTAGGAAATGTTGCGAAGAGAATTTTATCTGTGTCCGTTTGCGAAAAAGTTGTACCACGGTTGAATAAGTACGATGATGTCATTGAATGAAACTTCATGATAATTTCCCGCCCCGAAATGAAAAGCTGGTTGCGCCCCTGAACCTAATTATTAGTTTTTGGCCCATTTACAATGTTCCTTGAAATTTGCATGCAAATTCATTTCGTGGCGTTTGCATAAGTCAACAAATTAACAAGCTAAAAGTATGCGAAAACAATTAATCTCCTTTGCGCAGGTAATAAAACTTTTGTAAAGTATCGAGCTCAAGGGGGGTTAACCCCAACCCCCCTTGCGTACGCCCTTGGGTCCCCAACCATGTATATCTAGAGGTACATTTGCCTATCTGAAGGGGTACATTTAAGGTTAGAATCTACTGAATGCAAGGTCAACCCAAGTAAGGTTAGCAGTAGAAGGGAACAATATATTTATATATTATTTGTTTCCAAATATTCTAAAATATAGAAGTTATATTAAAAATTCAGTGGATTTTTGTTATTTTATTCAGTCTGTTAGTCATAACAAATTTTAGAGGCAGCCTACCTGCTCATCTGTCGACATGCTGGAGGGGTACATGGTCAGAAAAGGGTTGGGAATCCCTATTTTAGTGAATATATTTGTTGTGCGTTAGTACGCAAAGCGTACGGGAAGTGCGCACCCAACTCATTTCCCCAAAGGTGAAGTTTCGAGTTAAAAACAAACAGTACCTATTGAAAGGAACATTTTCGCAACAAAAAATGAGACACGATATAGTGTTTACAGAGCAGATACATTTCATCCACTCAGTAGACATACGCAGCTCTTACTGAAACAGAACGAATGACCTGTTTTCCGAGAGTCCGATTCATTTCATGTGCGGCCAGTGGCGTAGCGAGGCTAAGTGCCGCCCGGGGCCGACCATAACTGTGCCGCCCTTTCCACCCCTCAAATTTGCTTACAAAAATTTTAAATGGAAGTTCATGTTTTGTTCTTAAAGATATCAGGATTAATAAAGCATCTTCAAAATCGCAATCAAACACTAACAAACTGAAATATGTCTTGTTTTTAATTGTCGATTATGATTCTTGCTTTTACTGCTTGTCGCCAACTTTCTCATCATTAATTTTTCTATTTTTTGCTTTCTTTGCATAGGCATATACGAACCCCACATGTTTCGTCAAACTTTCCTCCTTGTTGATTTTTAAATCTCCGGTGTAAGCTCACCGCAGGACATTTTAATAGTTTACTCATTCCAGTGGATCAAACGAAAAAATTAAGGGATGTGATGGCGGCATATACTTTACAAATGTAAACATTTATGTACGTTAAAATTTCGTGTTGTATCCCCGTGTTTAACTAAAAATAGTATATATACTGCGTATAGCAGGCCATATAATCAATCTGATAATATGATCTCAGTGATGTAAAGAACGTTTCATTGTTCACTTAACGTTTCAGTAGTGGTTTAATCATAACCGTACGGCATGGGGATGCAGGGGATGCGGTCGCATCCACAATGCTGAAAAATTGGCCATTATTTGGGCAAAAATTTTCAACATTTGGGCAAAGTCTACAGCTACATTCACATGTAACTGAAGTAGTGTCTATTTTCACAACTAAAGCAAAATAACAGTCAAATCAACGGCAAAATAATGGCCAAAACGGCAAAATAATATGAGACTATTTTGCCATTCTTTTTGTCTCTGATGGCAAAATGGACACTGCCCTTGAATGAATTGGAATCATGTGGTAATTCCAACAGTCTTCATCAAATTTGGCCAACCAAAAAACTTCATTCAAGCTTTGGGTAAAATTAGAAACATTTGAGTAGAATAGGAGCATTTGGGTACGGTCCATCAGCTTCAGTTAAATCTGGGCAAATTAGAAAAGCTTTCACTCCCTGCACGCCACTGGATAACTCCCTAACTTGCGGGAAGCATACGTACGTTATATTGTACAATTAGTTGCGGATGTGGCCCTATACTGTACATATTAAATTACTATACAGAGGTATGTGCTTCAGAGAACACAGTTTTGACAGTCATACGGTATCATATAGGCATAGCTAGGGTGGGCAAAGGGGCCATGCCCTCAATTTTCTAGCATATCTTAACATTTTGTTCTTTCGTTGCGTTACTGCCAGGGACGCAGTCGAGCACGATTTGTGAATCGCTGAAAGCTTCGGACAGTTATGCGACATTTCATGCTGAAGTTTGGCAAGACGTTTGGGGTAAGGATGTCTTGTGGTTTGCAATTTAAATAAAATGTTTTGTTGGAAAGCGCATATGGACCTGACATAAAGGAATGTAGAAATTTTATCCCGGGATATCTGGGAGTTTCTTGATATCCTGATTTTATCAAGTACAAGCATATGGAGTGGATGCAAATCCGCAAAGATAACAAAAACATTTTATGACCATTTCATACACTTTTCCAGTCTATCCCAACCTCGATTCGGCGAAGATGAAGCAATGGTCCGGGAGTTACAGCCTCCTCTTACTTGATGATCACTGACCAAGTGACCAACAACATTTGGTATAGTTTAGGGTCACAGCTGCACTACTAAAACGACTTCAGTTTGCAGATCCGGAAACCAAAATTACAATTTACCCAATACCTGAGATTTTAAAGATTATATACTTGCATTTCCTAAACTAATCAACTTGGGGCTGGGGTTCGCAACAAAACAATTGTATTACTAACGGAACGGGTTCGCAAGAAGGAAAAAGTTTGGAAATACCGTCGGTATTATTTATTGTACGCAATTTGATTCGCAACTTTTACGAAAACAAGAAGATGTTTTTTTCAAGTCAACTGGTGTTTTCATGGAAATTGCACAAAAATAAAATCGTAACAAAGGTTGAAACACGCGAAAATACAGTAGTACCTTTCAAATGGATGCATCTATCCAACAAACAAACGACACTTGACGAACATCCATAAAGCAGAAAACAGTAGTGTTCGCTACAGTAATTTACACACTCAAGCTGCTGCTTGTTGCATGAGTTAACTCGAAAATCGGTCAGGTGAACAAGCAATGTTATTGTGGTAGATCAGAGCAAACACACCACATCAAATACAAGCGTTGGTGAGATGCGGATCTCCAAAAATGCGTCTGTGCGCGCAAAGGAACCTTTAATCTGAAAGGAAGTTTTTTATGCATCAAACATCAAAATAGCACATCAGCAGCTAGGACGTCATCACGAAGTCATCTTTACAAAAACTTTTTTTAGTCACACTGGGGACACAGCTTCTGTACATTTTAGGCTTTTAGACTTAACAAGGCTAAAATTTGTCAAATAGTCAGGACGTCGACTGTCGCCAGATAATAAGTCGTCGTGTCTTTGCGACGTTTACCTCTGAAACTTCTATCTTGTCATCACACAGTGTAAAATACTGATTTTTGGCAATCAAGTTTTAAACTACGATGTTATGATTATATCAAACAAGCAATCATAAACTGTGATACCACACGAAACTATATCATCTACTTTACAGACATCACCTTTTACTGTATAACCTTTACTATTTTTTCTCCAAATGTACAATCTGTAATTTTCCCTGCTAGTCTATCGCTGTGAAACGAACAAATACATATACACTTTGCAGGCCAATTAGTAACTATTAGTTTTAAATTGCGTACAAATATCAAGTGCCAATATCATATGCATATAGAAATACCAAAATTTTTTACTCTCTACTAAGCCTAGCTTAACTTACAATCATGCTATTACTTTTATTTTGAAAGGCAAAAATATGCTTCTACGCTCCGGATTGTAAATGTATGTTCAGTGAAGCTAATCAATGCTTGTAGGAAAACAAATCTCTTTGGGCATAGCCTTTCAAACTTATCGCTTTGATAGGGACTTGTTTGGCTTTAAAACCGTAATTAGCAGCCATCTACGCAAGCATGTCAACAGAAGTTCGTCAAACAGAGGACAAAGTGAGAAATTTCACTGAAGTACATAACAAGCACAACTGCTCAGTCATGCTATAAGCTAGCAGTGGCTTCCAGTTTTTCAGTGTCTTGGAGCCTTTTAACGATTTGGATGAAAGTTGTGGACCCCTTTGTTAAAACCAGTCTACTGTTACCAGGGGCGTAGCGACGTGCGGGCAAGGGGGCACAATTCCCCGGGCGCAGAATCACTACGGGTGCGTCGAAAAGTCCTAACAATGTCACAAGTACTTTCCTCAATACAATACTTTTGCTTCCTTTAAAAACCTCAAATTCGAATATGGGCGCGCCAAAGTTTCTTCTTGCCCCGGGCGCCATCTAACCTCATTACTCCCCTGACTGTTACGTACAAGTGGTCTCTACCAGAAAAGGCTATCATCCGCTTTGCGCGACAAACTCATCAATATATCATGGAACTTATTACGTAACAAATTACATTGTTGCATAGCAATTGAGATTCCTAACGAATGGAGTTGTGTATAAAAAGCGTTGCTAAGGCCGGGATAATAACAACTGGCATACCTTTGATAAAGTGAATAAATATGTGGTGGTTCTTATGAGCCAGATCTTATGACGCCCTGTGGCCTGGATTCTAGAGTTGTGCTCGATTGGTTGTCTTTTTCAAACTAGACCACCACGGCAGGTAGTTTGGCATATCGCTGTTTTGCTTTCATCTCATGCATGCACAGGTGATGGATCCCTAAAAATCTGTCTGTGGACCTCCGGTTGGGAACAACTGAGGCGCCAACAGATTTTAGAATATGGTTGGACCAGGCCCGTCGCCAGGATTTAGCAGCAGGGGGGCCAAAATCCAGAAGGGGCTAAATACCAGAAGGGGGGGCACATTTTTAAAATACTGCATTAGACGTATGCAGCAACCAGGGGGCCAAACGTGAAATGGGGGGGTCGGACACCACTGGCACCCCCGCTGGCGACGGCCCTGAGTTGGACATATCTGCTCTGGTGGTCTTAAGTGAAAGAATTTGTACAAAGCAACGTCGCAGTAACGCTACGAGCATTTCATTCGCGTTGTAATCAGAAACAAAACAGCTGAAACCCTAGATTCTTTTCAGAATGTATTTGATAAGTTTCCGAAACATTTTCTTTGTCCAGTTCACCGGACCGCAACCAGGAAGGTGCAGGGGGGCTTCACCCCCCTTCGCAAACATATGTTGGACATGGTTTAAAAAGTTTGGGCCCATCTCAGAAGACTCTTCGCCCACCCTGGTGTCCCAAGCTGGTTACGGTCCTGTCAGTTCATTTCATGATTTGTAAGAATGCATCAGTTATGTCGCTAACACGCTATTGATCTTTTTATCGTCATAAGCAAGTAATATTACCGTTACGAGAACTCGGTCAAGCAAAAGGACGAACGCAAAGCTGCGATGTTCATTGCTATTCCAATGCACCACTATATAGAATTTATTGATCGTTTACGACACATTTAGTGGACTTTGACGAAGTAATTAAAAGATGCTGCAAAGTTTTTAAGCGACTAGGGAGCACTGACTCTGCACATCCTCCTGCTTGATTTCCAGCTACTAGACAGCAGAAGCATACATGACAGCATATAGAAATGCCACAATAAACAAACGCGCTGCTGGGACTCCTATGTACCGCATAGAAAACACCGAGGTATTTCTCCTTGAGAGAGATGTTGCAGTACGTGTTGTTAGATGAACGTAACTTACTTTAAGATCGTCATAAAATAAAAATCCTTGTATTTGCTGTAGACAAATATGCAAGTTATGTTTTTTTGGCTATAGCATTGTCGTTATTGAACGCCTTGCGCGCGCTTTGACGCTAATATTTACCACTATCCTGGTATTCTTCACGTGTTGAATGTTTAGTCAATAATGCCGTTTGTAGTCCTCGTTTTCAGCACCTATGTAATTCATACACTTTTTAGCGACGAAAAATATTATATAGAGCGATATATCTGTAATTACAACACACTATAACCTACTTCAATTGTTGGTGTTCCACTAGTTTTATGCTATAGCAGAGTGATGGCAAAGTAAGAGGTTAGAGCGATTGGAACATTAAAACACTACTTTTGAAATGTTAGCAATAGCAATCAACTTCTCTTTTCGTCTTACAGTGCCTTTCACTTGCTGCTGAAATTCAGTTGTACGTAGAATAACAGGAAACCTCTTAAAACGAAGTACTACGTTGAACACATTCTGTACACCACGAACATAGAAGTGGCTGAGAGAGCTTTGTACTGAAAAATAAACAAACTGTAAAAACATGTCGAATTTGTAACCACTGGGGCGCAGTCTTGGTCATTCTTGCCAACCTGCTGACGTGAATCACGTTTAGTGAATCAACATGCTTGCAGAACAATCCAAACTTGTGAACAAGATTTTAAATAGGTTGAAGCGTTGTATGATGAACGAAAGCAGAGTCAAGATCTCAGGTTGAAAAAGCACGGTTTTCCGGATTTGCGAATGTCAATTATGCGGACGAAGTGGCTTTTCACAGCTAAAAACGTATACCGCTTCGCGTTGGTCATGCAGTACGCCCAAGGATAAAACTTTTAAAATGTCTATTTCCAAAGAGCATTGTTAGGCAAGTTATTTTCTGATTCACTGAAACGATCAGTGGGTACTGTAAGAGACTTTTCATATTTTTCTTTGTGGAACTCCATCCACACAAACGAAATCATAAAGACCAGGCAGTAAGCAAATCCGCAAGCAATACACAAACCGGTAAAACTAAATCGGAGACCGATATTGTTATACAAAAGGCATGACGATTTTCCAAGGCATTTAGGACTCCAATAAATGCAACTTCTATCAAGAATCAGTCCGAACCAGATTGGACCAGGTATGTAACCTGTAAGCACAAAATAGGGAAAACAGTTTTGTAATCTTGAGCTCTGTTTATATTTTCACGTTGCTTTCTGTAAGTTTCTCTTTTCTAATTTTTTGGAGGAAGCAATAATCGTGAGCAGCACAACTGCAGATGATGTAAGAGGCATATTCTAAAGAAGTTAAAAAGAAAATCGCTCAGTTAAAATTAGCATGTGCCTAGGAAGCGAAACTGCAAAACATCACTAGGAAAAAAGAATGCCATGGCAACGGAAAATATTTAAGACCAAATTGCAATGAAGTAGGCTATTGCTGAGCTTTCGTGTTGCGAAGTTATGCGCAAGTATGCAAAGTGATATCAACATAAATCCTCAAAACAGTCTGACGCGTTTAATGGTTTTACTTTCGGCTGAAGGCATTACCAGCAGTTAACGTTACTTACGTATTTTGTAACGAGATACTCTGGCTTCAAATCACCTGCTTCAGCAACCAACCTCACACAAATACGCACAATCATTAACTTTGTAGGTCACGCTTGCTTCCTGACAACAAGCACATGCTTCGTCAGCGGCGGCTCGTATGTAGGCACTGCGGAAGTGCAGCACCCTCTATTTTCACGCTATACTTCGTTTTTGCAGTGATGTGCCCGAGTCATATTTGTCGAGTCAGAGTCACAAGCCCTTCGAGACAGAGTCATCTAAAATGTTTTGAGTCGAGTCATGACTTCGTCAAGCCAGAGTCGAGTCACTTCGAGTCATTGGTCTTCAAGCTCGAGTCAAATGAAATTTAACATTTTTTCTATGGCTTTTTTTGTTCCGAAATGGCGCCCAACGAGCTAAAAATGGTGCCCAATATTTTTGCAGCGAATTTGATTCCAGGGTATTTAGATCTAAGTTTTTGGTGAAAGAAATTTCCATTTTACTTCTCTCCTTCACTTTCAGTCATTTCCACAAGTCTAACCCAACCGTGCTGCAACAAACATACTTCCTTGACTTTCACATGCCCAAATATGACCAAAAATTAACATGGGCTTGGGTTAGGATTTAAATCTTACCGCATTCTAGTATTTTGATTATACTGGATTTGATAATATTGTTTCGAACTTCTTCGCAATTTTCGGTTCAGTTTTGGGACTGCCGATTACTGTTTTGAAAATTTGATTCAGTGGAGTTTCTCAAATCTGTCGTAATTGTATATTGTATTCGTTTATATTTTAAGCCTTGTCCATAACCAGCGAAACAAGTCTGCTCTTTTATGTATCATGTCATTAAAGTTACAGAATTAATCTGACTCTCACTGATCCAGCCCCCTTGCTTGATTCATCTTTGTTATACATACCGTAATACCTATACCTCGTAACATTTAGCCTAATTTATTATATTGTTTGTGTAGCCCAGTTCCAATGAGTCGTTTGTGTTGTATACCTATTAGCCTTCTGCTTTGATAGCTTACACGCTATTGGTGAGCTCAACAGAGCTTCTCTCTCACTGCATTGCTGCCAACAGTGATTATTTTGAAGTCTCTGCAGTGTCAATTGTTATGATGTTGTGAACCAAAGGTAGAGCATAAGTTAACTTGAATTAGTTTCCAAACATTTATTTGTCTTTGAATCTTTGAATTGAATTACATGTGGGTCTAGCCCAATAGCTGTGATAGGAATTTGGATTTAGACAAATTTTGGTTTTCGGATTTGCATTGGATCTTGAAATATAAATTTTGGATTGGATTTGAAAAACATATATCCGTTCATCTCTGGAAAAGAGTCAAAGTAAAAGTATGAGGCCGCAGACCCGTAGCCACGGGGGCATTTGTGGGCAGTTCTGCCCCAATTTTTTGTGACCCCAAATTTTATTATGCCCAGAAAAATTAGTTTCAAACATATAATAAAAACAAAAATCTTGCCCTCCGAGGCTCCGAAAGATGTATTTTGCATCCCCAATCTTTAAAACCTGGCTAAGGGTCTGTGAGGCCGACTGTCACTGATCACAATATGCAAATACTACATCGAACAACAATATGCAAATACTACATTGCTTGTTAATTTGCAAATATAACGGAATAAATTTGTTTGCAAATTTCAAAGAACACTGTAAATGGGCCAAAAAGTAATAATTAGGCTTTGGTGAGAATCTGGGTTATCGTCTGCATCCAGAAACCATCTCACCACTTTTTGCATATCTTTCGTCCACTACGCATGTTTAGATTGTGTTCCGACATAGTTCACTTTATCCGAAATAATTGTCTTTATTTTGTCTGCTGTGTCTGATCAGCACAAGCGCTGACCGTATTGGCTATATTACCAAATTCTGTAGCATGATAGAACTGTTGCATGAGCTCAAAAACAGCAGTTGTTAACATAGAAACATTCAGGAATTTCATAATGTCTCAGCAGGGGTAAAGGAAACTAAGCTTTCTGGACTTCCATACAAAACAAAAAATCGAAAGATTTCTTGCGCACTTTATGCGCATTCTCAATTCGTGTGTAGTAGGGTTGACACTTTGGCTTTTTTGATGCCAGATTTTGCAATTCTGACACCTTTGGCTTTTGTTGGAAATAAAAAAAAAGAAAAAAAGGCTTCTTTTCAGTCGAATTGGCTTGGCTCTGGCAAAACATTGTCTGAGCTGCATATTCATTACAAATCTCTTTGCAACGAGAGTCTATTACCATGCAGGGTGCACAGAATATTGCAAAAATTTTGTGGTTGCCCTAAAAATGATCGACGCTATTGATAAAAAACAAATGCACGACAACGTAATTACTGGAAAATGATATACTTCTGAAGATTGGACTTGTGTTATATCGATGTTTTTTACCAGTTTTAATGTCTGTTTTGTGTGATTGTGCATGTTTTATGTGTATATGCCTCAAAACTGTTATCTGGCTTTTTTGAGACAAGGTCTGGCTTTTTTGGTGGACAGGTTGCCAACCCTGTTGTGTAGTTTAACAAGATTCGATCTTGCAAACCGGGGTGTGCGCCAGCCAGTCCAGCCGCACACCTATACTCGACTGTTCGTATTCGACGAGACGTTAGCGCAGTCACATTTTGCAGTTGTAAATTGCTCTGACGCAGTGATGAGTGTGTTTTACTCCCTTTTTCAACACACAGCCAAAATTTTGCAGTTTTGAACTCCTGTGTCGCAGCATTGAGTTTATTTTCCTCCGATATCCTAACTTGGAGCGCTGATAGTTTATATTCAGAGCAATGACGCATAAAACAAGGGGAGTGCATGTAGAAGAATATGCATATTATGTCAACAAACTTCGCCAAAATGTTGGTTTGGAAACATTAATGTGACGTCAAATTGTGACGTCACAAACAGCACACACCAAATACAAATGACCACCACATACCACAGTGCAAACAAACTGGGTTTGTCAATCAGGTGTTTGAAGATTTTGTAAAAATGACTGACTCGAGTTATTCGGTAAAAAACGTGACTCGAATCACGCTACCACTGGTTTTCAGGTCAGTTAATTGTTTTACTTTGATATTTACAGTAGTTTTGCATGCACAATGAGTGTTGACAATGCGTCTTCCCTGCACAAAACTGTGCACAAAGTTAAATAGACATCTGTTTGTTTCTATATGGGCAGCACTGCAACTGACGAAACCTGGAGCTGTGAGTCAGAGGTGGGACCGGATCCGGAGTCGATTCCGGCAGGTTTCTCCGTTTTCTTTCACACCCGAATCCGGAGTCACTTTTCAAATTCGGCAGTAGCAGGAGTTTGCGTGGTCATTTCTTAAGTAAAAACATGAGTAAGTTTCGGTTGGATTGATGGAAGCAGGAGTCTGAACAGGAGCCGGATTCTCAAATTTGAAAATTTACGGACCCGGACCTGGATTAAAAAATTTGGATCAGGAGCGGAGTCAGAAAATGTGACTCTGGCCACCTCTGCTATGGGTCAGAGGTGTGCACTCATGCACTGTGTATCAGAGATGAGCAGAGTCACATTTTTCAGACTCCGACTCCACTCCTGTTCCATGCGTCAAGACTACTGCTCCGATTCCAAAAATTTTTGAAACATCAACCCCCAACTCCTGCTAACACTCCGAAAAATTCCAAGTAACTCATATTAAAGCAATACTGTCTATTTTGCCTCATGATTCAAAATATATCGTGGCTATTTTGCCTTTGATAGAACACAGATGGCAGAGGTGAGCATGGACAGGATCAGGATTGGATATCCTGCAGGATACTTGCGAGTTTTTCGGATCAGCATTGGATTTGGATATTCATTTTTGAAAAAAATTGGATCAGGACAGGATCAGGATACTGGTTTGATTTCTATAACGAAATTTTCCTGGGGAGTGGTTCAAGATGTCACAAATGATGGTGGCAGTGTTTTCTTTGCTATAGTTTGCATGTTGTCAGTATGTGCTGCACTCATCACAATCAATGGTAATTCGTGTTACTTTATCGTTAATTTTTTCCGGCCAAGTGGAAGTAGTAAGCTGCTCTTATATTGCTGTATGCTGCTTTGTTTGTTGTGCTGAATGGCATAAAAGCGTGTTGTGTAGGCTAATAGTCTATTTCATGGGTGGCCAACTTGTCTTCGACTAGGATCGACCAGAAGATTTCTTGACAACTCGTGATCGACCGGTTGGCAATAAAGTCACAAATACAATATCATATGCCAAAGTTGAGTATCACACGTGCAAATACAGTGCACCATCGCCTTTGATGCACAGACAGAAGGCAAAGTGCCTGTTGCGCCTAAATCATGATTGTCACGCAATAATCTGCCAAGCTAGCCTATGGTCAGCCACTGCAATAGGCACCAAAGAATATACGAGACCAACCAACTGATGGATACTTTTTATGTACTTTCTGAAATATTTATTGAAAAATGTTCGTTTTTTAGGTATCTTGTCAATCCAATGCAAAATCAGGCGCGATCGACCAAGTGACACTTGGCGATCAATCAGTCGATGCGATCGACCCATTGACCACCCCTGGTCTATTTCAGCGTTTAAAACTACATGTTTTTTGTCGGAATTTTGAACATTCTCCCTGAAGTTTTATACAGTCAACCTTTACTAAAAGACAGTCTGAGTTTGTAGTTTTTGTAAGCTACGTACTTTTATTATATTTCATACTGTGATCTCCTCTCATAGTTACAAATCTATTTTTTTATTTTACCAATTGATTGAATGCTGGAGCTCTTTTGCAATTAGCTGAACCAGATTGGTTAAATTTGTCACATGACAAGGACTATATCCTTGGATTAAGGGATCGTCTTTGCCATATAACCTAAAACCCTAACGCAAATGGCAAGCCTGTGTCTGATTTTCAAAACTTAGTAAAAAAGTACTGTAGCTTACATCAAAAGTTTTCCCATAAAAAGAGTGGTCTCTGTTAGCCGAGCCGAAACAACAATGCTGTGAGCCCAAACGATGACCATTCGCACAGCAGGAGTTCCGACTCGACCAAGTTCATTGTACCCAATGCTGGTTCCACGAACTCAGTGTTATGAGTGGACAAAGCCACATACACTGCAGTTCAAATGGAAAAATGACCACAGCAGGGCCATACCTCTGGTGGCAAAATATACTCCATGTTTCTTTTTTCCGTTTGAATGTGCACAACATGTGATGTTTTTTTTATGGATTGCGTCACAAAATGACAGGGTGTTTTTGTTTGGAAGTGGCTATAGGTCTGCTGGTGGTGAAACGGCTAGAATAAAACACTGAGTTTGCAACATTAGCAGCACAGTCATGGTAGTCATGTAGACATGTCTTACTGCGTAAATGGTTTTCGTGTTGACTCTGGCCATGATTGGGCACCTTTCGTTTTAGTAGTAGTAGTTGCACTTTTCATGGTAGGTCTACCATTTTTATTTATTTTTTCAAAAGTTTCCAAACTTTTGTGATCTGACTTGCGGTTTAGGTTTAAGCGTTAGGTTTAGGGTTTAGGTTTAAAGTGTTAGGTTTAGGTTTACCACGTTTCTACCAAGTGTAGTGCAGTCTACTTCACGCTTGTAATGGATTAGTGTCATGTTACAGGCGATGGATGAATAATTTTTCAAAAACGAAGGTCCACTGGTGGACCTATAACCACTGCCTATTTCTTGCGTATTTAGCCAATGTCGCAATCGGATACGGATGGATATCGGACACTAAATTTCAGAAATTTTCGGATAAGGATTGAATATGGACATAAAAAATTTTTTCGGATATGGATCAGGAGTTAAAAATCAATATCCGCTCACCTCTGACAGATGATTGAAATGGTCACGTGACTAGTAGAATACAGACACAACATGTTGAGATTTAAAGATATGGCTTAGCCTATTCTTTACACAACGTAGACAAACAGCCACTAAAAGCTTGCCCACATTTTAATTACACATTACGGTCAGATATGTACAGTAGGTAATGCGTTCAAAACTTGTCATGTGATCACTTTAAACAGATGTGTGCAACTGCTGACAAGATAACTTCAGAGCTGTTTTTGTCTCATGAGACAAAAAGACGTTGCTTATCAGATATACACCAAAGTATAGGTTCTGCTGTGATTAAATTATAAAGTGGAAATCATTGAAACACTAGTTAAGTAGTTCAAGCTTCAATAGTTAACCAGATAGATAGCAAGTATTTGAAGTGAGTGTTATTTTTCAATTTTTACAAAAGACACAATTTTAAATCTCTGAGGTCAGGAGTTGATCACCTGTTCACAAATATTAAATCGAACTTTAACCATGTGCTCAGATAAAACTCTGAACTATGACTGTGCCAAACTGAGCCATTAACATGAATGTGTGAGCAAATCGTACAAAAAAATTAACAAGATGAACATTACACATAACTTAGGCTACAATCCCTTTTAAATTTATCATAGGCAATAGAGCCGCAAAACAATATACTGTAGTAGGTGACAGGTCATCTCTAAGGCTGCAACTTGAACTATCAGGGCAAACATTCAACTTTGTTCATGATGGCTCCAAAATATGGGCGGAGATTGGCTTATGCAAGCGGTGGCTAGACTAGAAATCTGCACGATGCGAATAAATATTGTATTGCACTAGCAACATCATTGTCAAATCCTAACACTCTATTGGGCCTACAGTGTATAGGTCATTTCTGCACACACTGTTACTTCTCTATAATCTGTTTTGTCAAACATTGTTCTTTGCCATGTGTCATAGGCGGATCCAGGGGGTTGAGGGGGCTGAAGACCCCCATAAATTTTTTCAGATACGTTTTTTGATCGGTGGTTCCCGACACAGAAACGCCCATTGGGGCGCTTTTTTGTATAGCCTTTAAATAAACCATTTANTGCATA
>JGI24158J21664_10006967_pt1 | contig 14969 bp, 7 predicted proteins | sample Ectturendosymbi3_FD_21664 | JGI IMG/M metagenome (IMG submission 21664) | reverse complement strand
ATTCTTGGAACACTACAACCGCATTTTTTTCGTTGTGGCTGAGTGCTCGGACATTGCAGTGTTTGTTCGTTTGAGGGTGTGCATGCCACAATGCATTCGTACTTTACCTGGGTTTCACCAGTTCAGGACTAGCGTCCCACTCTGCAGTAGTGTTGTACCAAGCGAACAACTAATGTTAAGTATCCGTCTGTAAACCTGAGGCTCGGCCTCCAACGCCGTTACAAAACGTTCTGTCAAGTAAGTTTCTGTAGCCCAGTGTCAGGCGAAATTTCTGACCTACTATTTTTTGTCAGTTATTTTGCTTCTCAGAGTAAAACGAATAAAGCTTGGCGATTACTTTTTTGATGTGTGTTGTGTAAATTAAAACTTTTTGGTTGGATGTCAGATACCCACAGCAAGCTACAATACGGGAATAAGTAAAATCAGTGAAAAATATTGGACTTCGTCTTAGACTTCAATTATTTTCTTTTTCTAACTGTAACACAAACCTTAACCCGACACACTTACCTAAACACCAAATATTAAGCCCTAATATTCCGTTTTCTCAGCTCATTCAATATGTTGAATGTTGCTCTCTGCATGCGCATATGGCGTGAAGTCAGAAATTTCGCTTGACACCGGTAATTCAGCCTCCACCGATGTTGTGAAACGTTCTGTTTTGTCTGTTGTTATTAACCAGCGTTGTGCAGAATGTGTGTGTTTGTAATATGGACTTCGTGTCTGAGGGCAAAAACAGATTATTATTATATGTGACCAATTGCGAAAAAGTTGTATCACGGTTGAATAATCACGATGACGTCATCGAATGAAATTTCATGAAAATTCTCTCCCCCCCGAAATGAAGAGCTGTTTGCGCCCCTGATATGAGACATACATATGCAGCAATCTTGTTTCAGCAGTACGTCCTCCAACCAGCATTCCTCTTTCAACGGCTTCAACACATAGATCGAGTCCATCTGCAGCTGGTAAGAATAAACATTTAATCCCGTTTGGTCTTCCGTCGATCTGCTTCCAAATGTTTTTGAAGCCGTATTTAACAAAACCTCTTTCGGATAATGATTTTTTTCGCTGATCAGAAAATTGAAAACTGGNAAGGTTGCTGTCTTTACATCAACTGAAAAAAATCAATTCAGCTAAACACAATAGTACCGCAAGTTAAAAATAAAATATTCGTCNAATGGTAATACAAAACTGACAACCAAATGGTTTGATCATATTGATAATGNCNTTGCTTTCTTTTTTCTCTTACAGCACCATCGTGTGTTTATGGAAAATGGACAAGATTCTTTGACCGGGATGACCCCTCTGGCACTGGTGACTATGAAACCAAAACATTGTTGCTTAGCGCATACCCGTTGGAAATGTGCAACAACGCAACAGCATTTGACGCTCGGTTGGTTTCGACCAATGCTTCATACGAAACATCTGGCGAAATAATCACAGCCAATCTAACGCATGGACTTTCCTGTGAACTGTCCAAAAATGTGTTCGGTTGCTCGGATTACAAAATCAGATTCTGCTGTCCGCATGGTAAGAACTGTTTCTGCCATGATGACTGCACAGTAATTATTGAAAATGAATTAACTCATAATCATTGATTTTCTGTTGCGATTCTTAGCAATCATATCTGTGTTTCCAATAGAATATTTTAAAAATCAGGGCATATTCTATGCAATCGTAAGGGCAACCTCAACTCTAGCATGATTTTTAAACAAATCCAGAATGCTAGCATAATCTGATATTGAAACAGCAAACTGCTGAACTTCTAGAAAAATGTAAATCTCTTACGGAAAAATCAGCTCATGGTTAAAGGGCGTAATCATAAGATATATTAAATTTCTCTTTCACGGGGAGTGATGAAATTTTAACTGGAAATTACTGATAGTATGGATGACGGTTTGAGGTATTATTCGCACGATGAAAACTAAGTTCGTACAATTTCTATTTGAATCAGGCTCCAATCAGATTCTAGTGGACTAAGATTTCAGGACTGAGGACTTGTGTGGAGTATTTCCTGTGACAAAGTTGCCGATTGATTAGACTTAATCGTCTTTGTGAAGACCAGTTACTCAAAGTGCGTATTTTAAATTTGAATTTATTTTCGCGCAAATGCAGATGTTATTAGCATATAGTTAATTGGTAGCAGCTGAGAACGAAAATCAACTTTTTGACGAATTGTTGCCTTATAATTTCTGCTCAATGCTGTACAATGTTTAAACCTACGTTTTTGCCATTTCTGTATTCAATCGGTTAAATGCTTTGTTGTTTGTCAGTACCCCGATGTACAACTGGTAGTTGGACTCGCTTTTTCGATGGCGACAACCCCACTGGAACAGGAGACTACGAAACCACCGAGATTTTATTGAGAAACCATCCGGGCGAAATGTGCAGAAATCCAACATCTTTTGATGCTCGAGTCGTTTCGACGAATGCTTCCTTCGACACAGTTGGTCAAGTCCTTCAAGTCAACCTCACTCATGGCATTTCATGCATAAACTCCGATAATACAGGAGACTGTCTTGATTACAAAATTCGATTTTGCTGCCCAACACGTGAGCGTTGCGCTTTTGAGTCAAGTTTCAATGTTCAGCTTTTACAACTTCATATGATTATTGAGTCGTTGGTGATACAGTAGCTTTCATGGTACATATTAAGACAAAAGCTGCAAACCAAAAAGGAGTGAGCCTTCGCCAAAATGTTTTTCATCAAAATAACGTTCGAAGACTGAAGTATGGCGTGAAATGCTCTTAACTGAAAATGCCTAAATCCTAAATTGTTTGCCTTTGCAGCTACAGCAGCACCGGTAACTTCTCCCCCATCTCTTCAAGCAACATTTTCGAATTTTACTTCTACTGACAGCAGTAGCATTACAGGTAAAGTTCATGGATTGCTTCAAACCACAGATTTTCGAAACATGCGTAAAAAGGATTGCGTGTCTTAATTTGTATATCAGACAATGAACGTAGATGATAACCTTGCTGGTACGTTCAAATGTTTGTAAACAGTTGCTGCTTAAATCAGGGTCGAGTACAGTTTTTGTACTGCTAGGCTATTCAGCGGTAATAAGCTGGAAGACAGACTAGGCCAGTAGAAACAAGGAGTCCAAAGAATAATAAACGAAAAGGTGTTGTTAGCCAAACCGCAAAAAATTGTTTTAATATAAAAAATAAAAAGGTGTCATTAGCCAAACCGTATCGAAATTTATATTCTTACAACTTGACATGGTACAGCTACGAATCCTTAACGTTCAAATATGACTTACGCTTCGCAAATATGATGCACATCTACTTCACAAAGGCAAAGGAAACAGTTATTTGGCAATGTACACAACAGCAATATGAAACCTAAAGTTGATTTCAAACAGCGGCCCAAATAGCGTATGGAAAAGTTGCACTGATAGTCAACATCAATACTAGCTTTTATGTCTTTCTTACAACTTGGCAACAGACTACGTGCTCCCTTCGAAAGACCACCGTATTTTTCATGGCAGTGTGACTTTCCGATACCTTCGCAAAAAACATGCTCCCTTTTGTGGACCACTTTGCCAGGCAGTGTGACGTCATAAGACGTGATTGTGCCCTAGGGTAATATTTCAAATACAAATGTATCTGACTTTTGTTTATCAGAAAGTACATAAAAAAACGCGTCTTGTGATGTTTTCAATGACACCATATCCCTAGTGCGATCGGGAATGATGAGCGAATTGCCTCAAAACCCAAACGTTTTGGGCTTTCTGCATTTTTTTTTCTGTGTCGATTTCAGTTTTATAATGTTTTGAAATCTATCAAGAATAAAAACCATTGATAAGTAGATTTGCGGATTTTCAAATGAATAAACTGAATTGTTGATAAAAACAACTGTCATAACCTTTCTTTTTGAACTTCCGTAAAAGAATGGTGAATCTAATTTCTCCATTTTTATTGCAGGTCAGGCAATAAACGCGATAATTGGCTCCCAGACACGGATTCTTGGGACAGTATCCAACTTTTACTTTTACAAATACGTGGCAAGCAATCAATTCGCTATTCCCGACGGTGGAAGAGATATGTATGACTCCGGAAACACGGTAACAAACAACCATATTTGATGAACGTTTGAAGTGAATTTGAAACCGTTCTCAAGAAGTAATTTTAGGCAGATAATTTTAGTGTTGTACAATGATGAATATATAATTTTGTTACTCATTTCAGGTAAGTTTCTTTTACGTGAAACCCATGCACAATGCTAGGATAACGTACCTGAATCCACGTTTCTGAAAACGTATGGTGCATGTGGATGACTTTGCCGAAAGACAAACTATAGTAGAGTTTCCTAATCACAAACAATTATTTGTTTCATTCGACTTTGTTTAACCAGCACATTTAACATTTAACTTTTTTCTTGTCGTTCACGCCTGTGATGGGACGACTCAGCTAACTGTGACTCTTTTTCAAATACATACGCAGTGTTTATAAATGGTGATCCAACAATTTTCGTTACTTTTTTTTCTTTTGTGGAAATTTTGGGAAGATAACGACTGCTTCTTTTCTTTGGTTTTCAATAATTATTATGAAGTTTGAAAAAGATATAAGTAAATATTTTGCATTAAACAAAAGTACAGCTGCACACCTTAAGTGAATTGATCACCTATACTATGTCATCATCAACAATAAAATTTGTATTGCATATCCAAAAACCCACTGGAAAAATCAGAGTTATTTTTTTTGGATTTTTGGCGTAATAAAAATACATCAATGTGTGAATAGGATTTATCGATGTCCTTGGCTGACTTCAAAATCTTTGCCTTAAGTTAAACGTGTTAACACGTACGTAAATTAAAACTTCCTTAAAATGTGCTGACATTACGTTAAAATTGCTTTCCTATGTACTGGTTGTGTGATATATAATGTATTTTTTGTCTGCAGACACGAAGTCCGTAGTACAAACACACTCTTTCTGTACAGAGGAGGTTGATAAAAACGTACAGAACAGAACGTTTTACAACAGCATTGGAGGCTGGATCACAGGGTTACAGACACATTCTTAAGACTATTGTGCCGTATGGGCCGTAACATTTGGCACAACACTACTGCAGAGTAGGAAGCTAATTCCTAAACAGGTCAAGGCCAGGTAAAGTACGAATGCGTTGTGTCATGACACACCCTCAAACGAACAAACACTGCAATGTTCGGGAGCTCAGCCACGAAGTAAAATGCGGTTGTAGTGTTAAGAATAAGGACGAATACAAACAATCGGACTGCGTTAAAGCACGTAACCATACGTTTTTAGACTTTCTGCATCTTTCGAGAAACAAGTACTTGGTTTTTCGTATCAATGCTTCGAATGTAGGAATGTTACATTGAACCTGATGATAACTAACACTCACTCTCCAGGGCAGGTTGTATGGAGTTCTGCATCCAAATTTGTAACCCACCAGCAATCTTTGCATGCATGACTTTCTGAAATTACACCATAATTGTGGTGCATACATGGGAGTACAAAAAGAACGGAAACGTAGATTTTTAAATGCATTTGAACATTGGGAAAAAGAGGCTCGCAGCTTGTTTGCTCCACGTTATTGGTATCGCAGTTGTCTCTGAATGTCTTTGTCATCTGAGAGCTTAGTATCCAGTACAACTCCTAGATATTTGTAGTTATTAACAGATTTTACGTTTTGACCACCCAGTGTCAGTAATGAGGTGACTATGCTTTTTGCATTCTTAGCCTTATGTGTCATACAAACAGTTTTGCTGCAGTTGAAAGTAAGTCCATGCGATTCTGCATAAGCCTGACCCACATCATGTATGCTTTACAATCCTCGTACACTTGGGCGAAACACAAAAATATCGTCAGCAAACATCAAATGATTTAATAAGACTTCACCAATGTAACACCCTGCTTAAATCATTGGATAAATCATCTAACTATACAGCAAACAAGTATGGACTCAATACTCCCCCTTGTGTAACCCCACTAATCACATGAAACGGTTCAGACAAATGCTTGCCCCTTTTTCTTTGTATCGCTTGTTCCTTGTACCAGTGTTTCAGTAACCGCACAAAATGCATTGGCACCTTTCTTTGAATTAATTTCTCAAATAATTTCATGTGTAATACTTGATCGAATGCTTTTGAGGCGGCTAAAAAAAACAGTATGCACTGATGAACCATAGGTTACGAAATATGATACAGTTGCTTCAACAAAACTGTACATTGGTCACTACCATGACCAGCCTTAAAACCAATTGATTGTCTGTGGTTCCAAGGAATAGAGAGATGCTACATAAAATGAATTGTTCAAGTAGCTTTGACATCACAGCGGCAACTGCCACAGGGTCTGTAGTTTGTTGTGTCAGCCAAACTCCCATTTTTGTTTTTGTATATGGGAACTATAGTTGTGTTTAATCAGGAATTGGGTAGGAAGCCGTGAACAATACACATATTAAACAATAAGCTGCGAAAAAACGTAGAGATTCACCTGCATATAGCAAGTGCTCTGCAGAAATAAAATCAGGCCCTGGTGCCTTGTTCAAGGGCAGCTTTTGATGCAGTAATGTCAGCGAAACAACAGAACACATGGGCATTCCATTACTCAGATAGTTTTCCTTGCAGTCTATGCTATGCCCCAGAAACTCTGCGAACTCATTGGCAGAGTTATTTGAATTAGCATTACGTAAAACTTTTCAACACAACTTTGTTTTGTCGCAATTGCAACAAACGTCATTTCCCTTGCGATATTGCTTCGTTACGACTCTTCTTGTGCTTTAGTTCATTCGACATCATTTTCAGTGTTTTCCCTTTTACTTACAATCATGGTTTTCAGAAGCATTTTACACACATTACTTTGAAATACACCATTTGTTGCCAATACTTTCGTTGTTTGCCAATACTTAACAACAAACTTTGGTGCTGCATCGTTGAAATCGCTTTTGTTAATTCAAAATGCAAATGCAGTTGAAAACGTCGACCCAGTAAACTGTTAAAACATTGAAATTGGAATGAAATTTCATAATGAGCGCATCTTTGCNTGTCTTTCAAAAATTTAGAGGCAACTTGCTCATTTTGCAAATTCGCTAAATATTGAATTCTTATCTAAAGCATGAAAATAGTAGAATAGTACAGTTATGTGATATCTCGTGTGTAAGCCTTGTTTTTTGAACGTGTTTGCACCTTTGCCACTGGCGGAATACTTTGGAAAAACAACATGGAAAACTAATTTATTCGTTTGTTTATTTTAATAGGTGAAGAAACAATTGTGCGATGTTGAAATCTTATTTTTCTAATATTCAGGTTCGCATTAGTGAAACCAACTTTCAGCCACTTAAATACAACACAACGAACAGGTATTCATTCCGGGAATGTATTTAATAACATGATTACAAGATTTAAAAGTCATGAAAGTGTTGTACAAATCAAATTTTATCAACCTAAACAACCTAATATCATAGTCGTTTTTTTATTTTTCCTCCGATGAATTTTGCATGAAAAGTTTTTTGCTTATTTATTTTTTTCCTTCAGGACAGGCGAATTTGAAGTTTCTGTCTATGCCGGGTATCCGTTCACAACTTTGATCTGGGTGAAGAACGCAAGAGGCGCCTCTCTTAATTACACGTTGAGAGTAAGTGTTAAGAATAACCTTAGTTTCCCCGATTCTTGCTCTTGACAAGGTTTGTAAGTATTGTGAATTTACAGAAGTTTTTTGGCTCTGCAAACTTCGGTTAGGATTGAAGTTTGTTTTGCGGAATAAAACTCTGTCATCGAATTAATTCTTGCTTCATTTTGTCTTCATGTAAAGGTTTTTTTAGTGATAAGAGTTTATCGAATTAGATTGTTGCAGATTTTTTAATGCGTGGCAATAATTTTTCTGCCGTTTTTCTTTTCACAACCATTTTGCAGTATTATCGCGAGAAGTGGCATTTAACAGCAGTTACCAAAATGAATTCCATAAAAATATATTATCGAAATGGATTAGAGTTTGTTGCACTTCAGCTACAATATGTTTTAAGCATTGTGATCTGTCTTTTTTCACTAGTGATAGTCTTTTGTTAATACATTATGAAAACTGAAAAATAGGATTTTATTAAATTAATGAACTTAATGGAATGACCAATTTTGCAAAGATTATGCAGTTCAATCAAAAACCTATGATTCTTAACATTCGCAATGGCAAATTTAGGTTATGTTGTACTTAACATGATCTTAATTGTTTTCTTTTAATGGCAGGTCACTGGCAATGCGGGAGCCGATGGTGCAGGGTATAGTAGAACAATGAGTGGAAATATAACAAGAAATGGAACGCGATTATCATATCATGTGTATCAAATTTATGAAGCTGGAACAGACCCTTCGATATGTGAAGTTTATTTCACGCTATGGAACGAGGTGCGTTTAGTTACTACATTACTATCAAACAACAATCCGCTGAAGTGTGACTGTATTATAAGTGCAGTGCACTTACGTTTGTCTTATATGCACAGTGGCGTAACGAGGTTAGGTGGCGCCTGGGGCAAGAAGCAAGTTTGGTGCTCTCATGTTCGGACCTGAGGTTTTTCGGAAGCAAATTTGCTGTGTTGAAGAAAGTACTTGTGATATTTTTTGGAAATTTCGGCGCCTCTCGCAGTTATTCGGCGACCCTATAAAGATTTGGTCCCCGGGGAATTGTGCCCCCTTGCACCTCCTTCGTTACACCCCTGTATATGCAACTATGTGGCGGATGCATTGAAGCTTATCTAACTTTACCAATGACGACAAGTAAAGCATTTCTGTTTTCAGAAATTTTATTATTGTTTCAAGCAATATGTGGTTACGTTAAATGGAAACTATATGATACAAATGGACCCACATGCTGCGTAATATTTGCACCTTCCTAACAGACTTTTTTCATTACCACAAATAAACCACCAAAATCCGGTTCTGAGCATAAGATTCATGTATAGGAAGAGTACCGTATTGATTCAACGCATTTGCCAAGGAAAACAAGGAAATATATATAAATAAACCATGTCGATGGAACCAAGCTCACATTTAATTATATGATGTTTGTTCTTTTGGCCCATTTTGTAATTTTGAATATATATTGTTTTGTCTTAGAACACTTTTTTCTGGTAATGTTTTTTTATATCGTGAAACAATAGAATGAAGTTGATTTGGTGTAATGGTACACTTTGAAACGGATCTGTCTCATTTTAGCAGTCATTTAAGTGACTCTAGTCATTTTTCGTCGCAGCATAATTTTCTTCGTGAGGATTAATGTTCGGATCAATAAATATTTCTCAAAAATAACCCAATGTCATGAATGATTTCAACCCTGATTTTTCTTCCTTTATTACACGCATCTACGTCTTTTCACTTTTATTATCATGTAGTGTAAAAAATCTACTCATCAAGATGTTCCGCTCTTGTTTGTAGGAGTGGAACTCTGTTCCTCCGGAATCAGCAAATCTGGTTCAAAAGTATCCTTCTGGTCGGAACGACCTCAACAATAGCTTTCAAGTTGTTGGTTCAATGCAACGCATGTTTATTGGATATACATTGCTCTCAAAGTAAGACCAAGTGTTTTCCTCCGTAAAAGAAATGTATTTCAATATTTCAGTATGAATATTGCTTCAGCGACACACAAGCAGAAACGATTAACGTGCTGCGACATCTAGGCGAGTTTTTGAGGTGTGGCACTTGTCGTTCAGTATCAGCAATAAAGTAAGCCTGGCACAGCGCAATGAGGTTACGTGTGAACTTCAAATGAATGAGAATGTAGAAATTCCTAGTGAATTACAGTTAGGAAAGGCCGGAACATACCGTGCTGACTTGCGCTTTCCATGTTATTTTCGGAGTGAGTAGTGGAAGAAATTCGGAGTGGATAGTAAGAAGAATTTTTTTTTATTTCGATTTCAAATTCTTAGAAGCAGCTAACAACAAGTTTTTCGAGACATGTATAGATGCATATGCGCATATGCTTGCCTATATACGTACATCTGCATGCCTGCAAACCATATTCATTTTCAGATTCATACGTTGTTTTTTACGAAACCAATTAACGCGCATCAACAATGAATGGTTCTATGGGTCTGGTTCCGATTGTTGTGAAATGCACCTAGCTTAGAGTTGGTTAAGAGCAACTTCATCTTTGTGTATGACAAAAAAACTTTCAAAGCAAACGTTCAATAAAATTATGCAAAGCACATGTTCGTGAAATTATACACTTTGCTTGAAGGATTGCATGTTTACATTTGATGTTGAATCTTTACAATTCGATTTTAAATAGTCTAGCGGTGACTGCCTGAAGACGTACAAAAGTCTCAAACCTTTATTAACAAACTTCATAATATACTGTAGTAAACAAAAACAACTATGAAAGTGCAAACAACGAGTTCGTCCCTGCACTGTACATAGTCATCAGGCGATCTGCCACCAAACAAAAGGTTTAAGATGTCAAGTTTGCAGAAAAGGCACAAGCTACAACTACTTTTCCCATTATTCTATTTTGTTTTTAGAGATACAACGCTTGGTAATTTTCTGAACGTATGACCATTGTTTGCAAGTGTTTATTTTCCTAATTGTATGTGCATTAAGCTATTTTTATGATAAATGAAACATTTCTTCACTCCTGCTATCAGTACCTCTTCAAGCGTACCAACAGCATATTCTTCCACATGCCATCGAAAGCATGCAGATGATTCAGTAGTAAAAACGGCAGTATAACAGATTTAACGAAAATATAACCTTCCAAGCGTGAAATGGATTTGTAACAAAACCTCACTTTCAGGAGAGGGCGATATTCGCATTCTTCTGGTTATCGCTTTTACTCATATGATATCGAAGGAGTTTTACGACGAATGATGGATGCAATCCAGCAGGCAGTTGGTAAGTGCATGAATATGCCTATACTTCTGTGACCCACCAACTTACTTTATAATAACATTTTACTGCATTTTACAGTGGTTCCACCAACTTCATTCCAGCAAATACAAGGTATCGGCCTAAAGCTAAGACATTTTTTTCACAATGGCTAAGTATATTTTGCTTTGTGTCTAAAAAGTAACAAATAAATTGGTTTTAGAGAAAAAATGCAAAAACGCATTCGATTACTTTTATGCAATAAGAGCGATTGTGTCCTTTCATAGCATATATGTGAGCATTTCATATTCATGTGTGAAATGGACCCGCTGATCTGTTTGTTCTTTTTTTTTCTTGTGTCTTGACAAGCTAGCAATTGCTTCATTTCACAAACTTTTATGCAAATTACTTTTTGCAGACCTCGACTTCCTTCCATCCTGCACCGTTTCCCACGCGGTCCGTTCTGTGTTTCGATGTGAAAAAATATTTAAGGAACTTGTTGATTACGATGGACCCAAAACGTGCAGGTGACAAACTGAACTGATGCTCTGTTGTCATAGATCCATTTAACTCTTGTACAATCTTCGTCTATGCAACTTCCAACGCCCACACATTGACGTTTATGTTTTGTGCGATGTATTAACTTGGGAATGATGCTAGACTGCCACAAACGTGTCCTAATGTAGCACAATGTTTTTGCAATCAATCATAACCAGTTGTCATTTGTCTCAAACGTTTTGACCCAAACCTTTTCTTTTACATGATCATGTGGTTCTAGGTATAAACAGAACCAGCAGTGTTCTTTGATTTGAAGCTAGGTTATTTTGGCGATTTGAAATATACAATGTATCATGATCAAGACCAGTTTGACAGAGTACGGAGTAACCGCATGATATACATATATTTTTCACATTCAGTAACCAACCACTTTTAATGTTCAACTGAAACGCAACGCTCGAAAATTTATTGAAATCATACAGTTTGCTACCATATCGACATGAGACCAAATATGCAACAGCTGGCTGACTTATATACCATCTGAATGCAAATGCATAAGCAGAAACTTTTAACGATCATATTAGTGATGCAACTGTAGTGATCGAAATCACTGCTCGCGGCCATTTATTCTTCAAACATGTAGAACCAATTAAGCTGATGCAGCGTTAATTATTCAAAATTTTTGTGAAGCATTTCACTTTTTTAAATTCATTTGTATTTTTCGCGTGAAGCGAGATCTAGCGAAATAACCACGAGGTCAACAAATCAATTAATGCAAAAGAACAAAACCCATGAAAATTTGAAGGAGCGTCGTTTACACACAGAAAAAAAGAAAAAACAAAGATGTTGCGCATTGGCCAGCGATCGTTGAAATAATTGCAATCGGAAACGATAGCTGGTGACGTCACACTTAAATGAGAACCTTGGTTTGATTGAATGACTCTACTTGCTGCGATATCGCGGCATTATGAAGCTCCCTTTCGCTACTGAAAGCGACAACGTTTGTATAGAAATTATTAACTAAAAATTGCTTGAAATCAGGACACAGAAAATGGTTATGAAATGGAGGTAACCTATGATGGGATTTATCAAATGCTTTTTCACTGCAATTCAGAATTTACCAAACACATGTTTTAAGACAGTTCATACAACCGACTTCCGAAGAACCAATTCTAATTTAAAATCCTGAAAGACCCAAGCAATCTTGGAAGCATAATGTTCTTGCAACGAGGTTGTGTCCTCCAACTTTAAAATAGGATTTTCTGTTAATATTTTGCAGGTCTTTGATTTATTTTAATGCTAGCTGACAGGTTCAGACGGTCACGAGAATGAAATGTAATACTACAACTTTGCATCTCCGCAGAAAGAAATTGACCAGAGAATGAGAAAATTTGAGCAATTTTCATCACAGCCTTCGTTTGCAGTTTTCTGAGAAAAGTTTCAAATTTAAATCAATTAAATTCATTTCTCTATTTCCGCTTGCTCATTACAGAAATACCAGTGTTTTGATATTCCTCATTAGCTTACCTGCAATTAAGATTTGGTAGCAACTCAGTCGTTAAGAAATAATGTCTATGCGTCACACGCTGAAACATAATGTGCCACGACCGTGTGGGTGCGTGCACTTCTGAGTAATTAAATTAATCGTTAGTTAAAATACGAATGTATATGGAAAGCCCACTATGCCTTATGCCGATACTGTTTTTTGTTGCAGGGATATTTTACAGCGAGTCTTCCATTGCTCAGCCATGCAGGTATACCAATGCATGCAAGGGCTAGAAAAGAACAAGCTGGATTCGTTTAACTTCACAGGCTTCAACTCAAAAGTAAAATTCTTAATTTCTTAATATTTTCAGTAATTAGTATGTTGAGGACAAAACAATATTTGCTTGATCAATAGCGCTAGCCTTCTTCTTTGTTTCAGCGATGGGGTGAAAATATTTTAAATCACAGCTTAAAATATATTTAGGTGTGTTTACTATTACCACAGACCACATGCAACATAGAGCTTTTATTTTCGTCTCTTGCTTTTAGGTAGTTTTATTAACTATATAGGAGCATTTCGTGTTTTCGCAGGTCTTCGATTGAAACCTAGCTGGCAAAAAAATTTAAACAAGAAAATCTAAAATTGCCAAACATTTGGAATTGATTTGTTGCAGCAGGCAAATGTTCCCCATACGCCGAATTTATCAACTACAAACGAAGCTACAAATTATTTTTAATATATCCTCATTGATGATTTTTATTGTTATTGCATTGGAGTGAAAAAATCGCTATCGCTACTACCGGAACGTTTCAGCTGACGACTACTATCATTTGGCGTGTGAACACTTTGTGCATAGATGCTTGGAAACAAATAGAAAGCTAAACATTTTTATCAAAGGCCAGCAAAAATGTTTGAGACAATGGAAAGTTACTTTTAGGCAATGACTTAATTAAACTATTTAAAAAGTAATATAGATGCAAAATCTCAGAATGGTAGAGTTCTGAACTTAGAAATTGCTGAACCATTGAAATGCTGGTATCGATAAAAGATGGGTCGGTATCCCTACAATTCCAGTGGCAATGTCAAAGTCGAGAAAGCGTTACATATCTAGTACATAATCTGAAAATAAACACTTCAGAAAGAACGACTTATTGCATATCCAAAGATATTCCTTAGAGCAGTGACGTTGCACTTACATGACACACGAAATCACGCATGTGTTTCATCATCAAATAAAAAGTATCATGGTTTCACGTATTACTTGTTCCGTATTCTCCACAAAGCTAAGTATAAATCGAAAGAATTGTTCTTTCACATCAAGTGGGGTTTACTGGTGCTTCAGTTTGTTAGAAGACAAAACTAAGTAGTGAATAAAGAACCGTTGGTTGCATTTCTTTTTCAGACAATCATGACTTTCCTGAGAAACATCAGCACCTCCAGTGAAGGCAAGAGACATCGGTCACTTGAAACCTTTTGCCATCGCTCTGAAATGGGTATGACGTATCCTCACAAAATACACCCACTCATACGAATGTGCAACAATAGCTATTGGGACGACTTGTTAGCAAAAGTCACGAAGTTTCTCTACAGTTATTTTTGGGCAAAAGACAATACGGATACTTGCAAGTAAGGAAATGTTTGCGATATTTTTCGCTATTGTAATATAATGCATCTTTTTCATTTAGCAGTTTTGCCTTCCCTTGTCTTCCATTTAAAATAGCCAACAAATGTCTTACAATCACTTGAAATCGTGTGCAACCAATCACCTTGTAGACTGCCTTTTTTGTCATAACAATAAAATCAATTTTCAGAGAAGTTTCTGAGAAGCGGATGGAAAAGCAAAAAACACCCGCAGCATACTGCTGAACGATGCCTCTCGTTGCCTTTAGAGCAGTGGTTCCGAAATTGTAGAATGCGTACCACTCAGGAAGGCCTTCAAGGTGGTACGCGAATGGGCCTATGCTTCCTATTTTTCTTCACAAAAAATACATTGATAGCAATAGTTTTTACGTGTCGGGTTCTAATTATTAATTCCTGAAGTTTTGTATGGCCTACTTCCCTTGTTGGTTTCTGAAAACGGCCATTATGATTCCTCACAGATAGGACGTGACCCACAAATGGTACGCGATCAGAAAAAGTTTGGGAACCACTTTTTTATAGTAATACCCACTGAG
>JGI24158J21664_10006966_pt1 | contig 14969 bp, 11 predicted proteins | sample Ectturendosymbi3_FD_21664 | JGI IMG/M metagenome (IMG submission 21664) | reverse complement strand
TGTAACTGGCTCAACTTTGAGTGTGACCGGTGAAAAAATGGAACTCAAAATCCACATTAAGGCTTCGTATAAAGAAAAATTCAATGGCTCGTACTTTAGATTAAGCTACAGTTCAATAACAATAACAATAAATCTAACGTCACTTAAAGTTTATAGTTTGTATTCAACACTAAGGTAATTTTATTGTAAGACAATTGATTTCATTGAAGTACAGATAATTTATCAATTTTACCAACGTGCATTATTAACAGTAGTCTACACGTCCTCAGAGGATGCTGTTAAACATATTTCACGCAAACCACTTGTGAACAACTGAAATGAAATAGATTTTAGGTTGTTTGGGATTTGGGACCAGATTTTGGGGCCAGTAAATCTTAATTGCTTCTGGGTCTTTTCAAGATTAAATCGAGACAGAAAATAGTTTTCTGTATTACTTAATCCAGTTTCGTATTTGTGTTTTTGATCTAGCTTAGAAAAGTATTTTGTGAAAATGTGGGTAGTTTTCCCTTGTGATACTGAAACATGAATTTACCAATTTCTAGTTCATATATTTTTGTTATTGACAATTTTTTGGAAGGTGTGTTAGAGCTGCAGTTTGACATTGATTTAGATTCAATGATTTTTATTATCTTTTGATGCATTTGCTTTAGTGGCTTTAAGACTGTTTCTCCTGCACTGCCCCAACTAATAATTCTATAATTTAGATGTGAGTTAACAAATGAGTAGTGGATACTGAAAAGAATTGGTGAGGTAGCAAACTTTTTATATGTCGAATGATTCCCAGTGATTGTGCTAACTTTTTGCAAATACATTGAATATGTGGTACCCAAGTTAATTTCTTGTCAAATACTACACCAAGGTATTTATACGTGTCTACCTGCTCTAGGTCTTGCACTGAAGATAGGCTTAATTTGATATGCGGATCCTCTATGTCTTTCTTGTCGTTGGNTNGAAAGATCATGTACTTGCTTTTAGTGTGATTCACGCATAGTTTGTTATTGTATAGCCAGGTTACTATTGCACCGAGTTGTTCATTCACATTATGTAGTAAAGTTTTTAGATTTGGGCTAGACATTAGCAAAATAGTATCACCTGCAAAAAGCCTTGTGATAAAATTAGATGCTTGAGGTAAATCATTAATATAAACTATAAATAGTAAGGGGCCTAGCGTTGATCCTTGAGGTATTCCAGTTTTGACTGGATGTGGGTTAGATACAACGTTGTCCACAACTGTGTACTGGATCCTATTTGTAAGATAGCTTTTCACTAAATCAGATGCTTTCCCTCTAATGCCATATTTGTATAGTTTTGCAACGAAATATCATGATTAACAATGTCAAATGCTTTTTTGAGATTTAATAAGACTGCACATGTATAATTTTTGCGGTCAAGATTGTCAAGAATATTGCTGTAAATGTCAGCTATTGCTAGGGAGTTTGAGTGGCCACGTCGAAAACCACGTAATAAAAATACTACTTTACAATGGCATGTAAAAAAATCCTACTTTACGGTGGCCGTAATAAAAATCCTACTTACAATGGCGTGCCGTGAATTTCACGCTTAGGTCTGCAATAGTATCATATCTGAATTATACCCGCTGCTGACAGCATGATTACACAGCTACAAAAGATATGGACATTATATACCTACTGATTATAGCAGTGGCGGATCCAGACCAGGCGTTTGGGGGGGGCAGTCAAATTGAGGGGCGCCAAAAAGGTCTTCACTTACTAAATACCGAAGGTTGTCTGCAAAAATCATTGTGTGTCACACATAAGAGGTTACTTTTTGGAGGCCAAAAAGTTGCTATTTTTGTTGGTCGAACTACGCGATTTTTCAGGGAATAACCGCAGTTTGAAAGTGCTTTATATCATTAATTCAGAAAACGTTTGAATCGGGTCCCAATCAGTGGGCCTCATTTTTCACGAGCTACGCAGATCTCATATATATACTAAATGTATTTAAAAGGCATAAAAGTATGCTGCGCGCAAGCGTTTGCCGCCGTTTTGGCTATCCCTAGCGAAATCAGTGAAGAACAGTGTCTGAAACGTATCCCCGACCTGGTTAGAAGGAGAACAGTTCTTCTTAGACTTGGAAGTGACAACTCATGTCCCANGATAGGATTCAAATAAAAAGTTAAATGACAATCACGTTTCCAAGCGAAGCTTGCGCATTTACATGTACATGAAAATTTATTTATTGCTGAAGCGACAATTAAAAAACAACACGCGAATAAAAGGCATTTGCCAAGACACTACTCCTATTTTAGATAGCTTTGATCGTAAAAAACAATCTCATAATCGCATGATAGATTTACACTGGGCCTTAAAGCATATTTCCATAAAACACATTTAACGCCACTAAAGGCAGATTTTCAATCAAGTCTTTAAATACCGTTTCACATTTTTCGACATTGGATTGCTGATGTGAAGAAACAACATCAATCCCACTAGACCAGGCTATTAAAAAAAGTTGTGACACTTTTCAACAGAAGTGGAAACAAGCGGGCTGAGCCCCCGAAATTAACAATCAATACCTCCAAAGTTAAGCTCTAGTCTCCCCATGAAGTCATTTTTCAATTCATTGTATACTATTACGAAGGCCCCAAAGAAGCTCAAAGCCATTCCCAATGCTGTTGATCTGGCGATGGATCGGCTTCTATTCAGCCAGGCCAGAAAACACAGATGAGAATCAGCCTATCACCAATTTAAAACCACGAACCTTCAGCAACACCACGGTCACCAGTAAAACAGTTAAAGATTTCACCAGAAGATTGCTTTTTTGCTCAAATTTATATGATACAAGCCGAAGAGCTGTTGGAGCTGTGTACCATGATTTATTGAGGCGCGTCGCTTAGCGCAGTAATCAGAGGCGTGAAGACGGGGGTCAAAGGGCACAATTCCCCAGGCGCTAAATCACTACGAGGGTGCCGAAAAGTCCTACCAATGTCACAAGTACTTCAGTGCAGTACATTTGCTTCCGAAAGACTTTGGGTCGGAACATGGGGGCGCCAAACCTGGTACTTGCCCCGGGCGCCATCTAACATCGTTACGCCCCTAACAGTAATTCAATGCTCCTCCGCGTTGTCCATGTATATGCAGTGAGGAGTTGTACAATTGCATAGTTACGTAGGTCATAATTCTTTGAGCTAATCGAGCACGCCCAATGCATTATTGCCACATAGCGGCAAGTTGTCTGCTAACGTATACGTCTGTAGCTTTTTACACGCTGCATTATGGTTCAATCAGCAGGGGCGCAACGAGGGGGCAAGGGGGACGCAATTACCCGGGCGCTAAATCACTCTGGGGGCGCCAAAAAGTCCCAACAATGTCACACGTACATTCTTCAATACAGTACGTTTGCTTCCGGAAGACCCCAGGTTCGAAAATGGGGGCGCCAAACTTGTTTTTTGCCCCGGGCGCCATCTGACCTCGTTACGCCCCTCTCAATCTGGAGATTAGTTCCGTCAAGAAACTTATCCACGCACCTTTATGTCGCAAAACTACGATGCAGACAAACTGCGGACTCACGAACTGCACTGGCAATAGTCCTGAAACTGGTTTTTGGTTTTCATTTTGGAGGCTTGTAAAATCTTGAGTCAGTAATACGTTTTCCATATTGCATTCCCATTTTTACTGCTGCCTTTCCTTTTCCTTTCAAGGTGGTCATCGGGCATTAAAGAAATAAACTTGTGAAAAAACAGACCATTTTCATACAGCACAGCAGCAAGAAGAGAACTGTGTTGAGCGAACGCGACTGCGTTTGTGAAGGCTGGACAATTCTCAAGCGACAAAGAACTAACGAAACAGTGGAACTATTACGAAACAATAGCCTTGTCACGCCAATCGATAAGAGATTGGGTAAAGTACGGCATGTAAATCCTGACGTTTCACTACGCGAAAAAAATTGTTTAGTTGAAGTTTTTTTAAATCTGTTTCTACTTCCATGGGCACCACAAAGGGGCGCATTTATGGCAAAGGAGCGCCATTCAAGGGGGCGCCACAGAGGTTTGGGGGGGAAGTTGCTTCAGACTTCCCCCTTCTGGATCGGCCACTGGATTATAGCTTAGTTCTTTTTAGATCGCTGCACCACTACAGACCAGGCTTGACCATTCTGACTAGAAAGTAAGATGTTGCGGTAGTCAACGTTTTCTTACTTCTACAACTAGCACCACGCCTGTCCAGCTACGATGCCACAGCCTTAGCGATGATTAAACCAAGGAAACATCAACGACGCGCAGATCCATTGTTGCAGTCTGGTGTCATAACTCGTAACAATCGCATTTAGTGTGCCAGAAAGAGTATTGTGTTACGAAAAGTAAGTCTAGTTTTCAGTCAATTTGGCAAAACGTTAGTATCTAGGAAGGGACCCGAAGCCGGAGATACCTCGCAAATGGCCATACAGTAGTTCCAGCGCCGGTCCTGAGTTTAAACTGAGCTCCGGCTCCGGCTAATATGCAGAAGAAATGGTAAAGGCTCAAAGACAGATCCCTACGGAACACCGCATGTTACGGATAACAAGAAGATTTATATCCGTTCTTTTAGTTCCACTGCATCCTGTAGTCCAAGTAAAAAAGCAAGAAGTTTTAAGAACTCTTTTTACTCGATTATAAGACAAGTTTTCAAGTATGATATTACGATCAACACAATCAAAAGCTTTGTTCATATCTAATAGCAATATACATGTTATTGATTTGTTATATTGATTACAAATCACATTATGATAGCCTAGATTGCAATAATTGCTAAATGTGTAGAATGGCTAGTGCGAAGACCAAACTTCTGTGGGCTTGGAATACAATTGCTCGAAACATAGATTACAAACCAGGGGCGTATCCAGTGGCGTATCCAGCCCAGACTTTGGGGGGGCATAATGTTTGATTTTTAGGCGAATAACACTATTTTGTTTGGAAAAACGCCTCTCAAAGCACAAAATGACTNTATGTTCTAAAAATTTTGGGAGGGAATGGCCCCTTTGCCCCCCCTGAATACGCCTATGGGCGCATCCAGGGGGGTGATTGGGCTGATCGACCCACCCTAAAACCTACGAAAGTAACTTTATTCGCCATGATTTTGTACAATTCGGAAAACAACATTCGCGATTTAAGGCCATTTTCCCTCTATTTTTTTGTCACAGCACTGTTGTGAAGTATAGGCCTACTTTATCTCTCTTACAGTAGTGAACCAACCCATAATTAGACTTGGCAATCAAATATATAAATCGCCCCCCCTAACCTTGCTGGTTGGTTCCGCCCCTGCTACAAACATCTTTCAAATCAAATTTTTCCATATCTTTCAAGACGGTTTTAAGAATGGATATTGAATTACAGTCATAAGGGGCATTCGGAATGGTTATTTTAGGGATGGGTATAATTTTAGCAGTTTTTGAAATGCTGGAAAATTTACCTTGCGGGTATATTGATCACAAATTTCAGATAACGATGAAGATGAAATAGCAGACTGGTTTAAAACTTTGCTGGAATGTCATAAGAATTTATTGTGTCGAATTTTTTAGATCAAATTATTTGACCTACTTCACCAGCAGTAGCAAGTGGACACTACCACAAGTTGGAAAATGACTCAAGGAAGTCATTGAAAAATATAAGGGTAGGGATACTTAGAAGGATACAATTTTTCTAATATTGGAAAAGTTAATATTTGGTTCTTCACCATGGTTCTGATTCCTGGAATCAGAATTGTCGGATTCTGTATACCTACTTTGTTTTTTGTGGAATTTATTCCATTAATTACCTTCCAGGTTTTTTAATATCATTTCTGCAGTTTTCTAATTTTGATCTATAGTAATTTTGCTTTAAAGATCCCTTGAGATGAGTAATTTTATTTCTGTAAAATTTGTACCTAGATGAAATTGCTATATTTTTGTTGCAAACATTTTTGCACTAGGCATTCGTTTTGGTGATAGACACTATCTACCTTTATTTAATCAGTTGGCGATTCAGAACAACATATTATGGGGGCCCGAGGCAAGGCTGAAAAAGGGGCCCTCTGATGACTTCATGATACTCAGTCAACCGTGATAAGACCTTTTAATCAAGCCTAGGAAGGGAATAAGCAGGCCACCCAAGGATACGTTCCTGGGACTACGTCATCACTGACATAACAGAAAATGCAAGAGGGTATTCAATGATACACAACTTTAAAAGCACTGAAAGTTGGGAAGACAAAGCTAACAACATATATTAGTTAAGCGATAGCAAGTTGGCATCGTCCCCATCTTCTCTAATTTTGTGCCCCATTTCTCTGCATTCACCATCAATAAACTAGAAAGTTTATGACACCCTTTCCTCCTGAAAAAATGCTTGGTTTCCTGAATTTGTTCACAGCCATGTCCTTTGAGGGATTCCATGAAACCATGGGCAACAACCAAGCTGATTCGAAACACTGAATTGAATTTGTTTTAAATTTTAAAACACTGAATTTGTTAATTTAAAACACTGAATTTGTTTTAAATTTCATCCTTTTAACCACAAACAATGTATGACTGCAATTTTCAATAGGCTTACTCAAAAAAGCAAATTGAGTTTGATACAGTTTAATGGAGTACAAAACAGGTCTATGTTTAAGTTTGAACACAACAAAACTCTTGGGATTTCATATGCGCTACATATGCTTTTAAATCAAGGGCCCCTTCTTCACAGTCGGCCACAATATATTATGAGAAGCTTCGTTCTCTGACAGTGAAAAAATTACCATTTGGTAGAAATTTTTGCTCTTAGGCTACTTGATAGGGTCTTTTCAGAACTTTTTGGAACAAATTTTAACCCACAGTTTATTTGTAAGGTATTCGGGTTGGTTTGAAGCTTTTCCTTATTTGCACGTTAGAGATGCAGACGTGGGTCCTTTTGAAAGTAGAGTACTTACACATTACAGTGGCGGTTGGGTGTCCCTTTGAAAGCAGAATACTTTACACTTTGCAGTTGTTGTTGTGACCCATTTCAAAGCAGTGTATACCAGCACGTTCCAGTGGCTGTAAGGGACCCATTTGAAAGCAGAGTTACTTACACATTGCAGTTGCTACTGTGGGCCCCTTTGAAAGCAGGGTACTTACACACTGCAGTTGCTGTTGGGGACCCCTTTGAAAGCAAAGTGCTTATTTATGATCTGCCTTGGAATATATTACATGAGTGGAAAACACATTTTTTACAAAAATGAGCAAAACACCACAAGGGGGCTCGATTATCACCACAGCTCTGCACTAAAGTTAAGAAACACTTGTCGCTGCAGCTTAACACAACAGTTGGTTAATTTATCTAGCCCAGTAATTCCACAAAGTATGGGTCGAGACCCAAACAAGGTTGGCGAAGGGTCAAAAAATGTGTCACGCCGAGGTGATCCCAACCGAAGTTGTAGAATGTCAATGTTACCACTGCTTGTCTTTATCTGTATCGCAAGTAAAAAAAGAACATTTCACTGCCATTAAAAACGAAATTAGCAACTTACTGCCAAAAATCATCGGTACAATCATTATGTATTCCATACGTTGTTTGAGGCTTGGGACGCGAGGTGTTCACCAAACTCAGGTTTGTGTCGCGCTAAAAACAATTTGGTAACCGCCTGGGTTTTTTTTTCTCTGATTCATTTCGGTCATTTTTTTTCTGAGACATTTTGGTCACTGAGACATTTCGGTCATTTGTCTCACAGTTGTATCAAAACTCGCCATAATAGTGTTGATTAGCCTAAACTTTCGGACATTCTGACCGAAATCACCTAAATTATTTCGGTCATGTCAAACACGTTTCGTTCTATGACCGAAAAAAAACAGGTAACCGCTAATCTAGCCATTCCAGCGTAAACGTTTGAAGCATTTTTTAAAGCCATTAGTGCCTGAATGTGAAAGTGTAATCGACTGGGAAAAAATTCAATTTAGTTTCATTTTAGTCGCATGCGCTTTATCGAGAAAACAGATTGCAAGCTATCTGTAAGTACTGGCAGTGCCAATGCCCTCAGCACTTACAAAATGAAAAGCATCTTCCTATTTACACTGTCCACCGAAAGGAATCCTTTCCCAGCAAAAAAATACATCAAGATCTTACAGAACAGCCTATATATTTCGCCTACTAGGTAGGCATCATCAGTTCTGCTCTTATATGTTAGATTTTGTTGCTGACTTTATACGTTGCAACTGAATGATTTCAAAATTACTGTAGGATAGGGCAGCAATTAAGGTTCGACATAATTGCGATTGAACCGTCACAGCACAGGTTTGGATGACCTGGGGTCTGCGGGCCAAATGTGGCCCGCGTGAACATTTAATATGGCCCGCATCAAAAATTTCGATACCCAATATAGAACACACCATTGCGCTAAGACGAAACTCTGTGATAAGTAGACACTTGAAACAGTTAATTAAAAGAATTAAGCATCTCTCGTTCTTTCTCATAGTTTTCTCTCCGTATTTTCCTTAGGAAGGAAGTCAAGGGTACAATTATAAGATAAAGTAATTTTGTTCCCCCCCGGCGCCATTCCACAACATGTGTGGTCCGTGGTAGTAAATAGGTTCCCTGCCCCTGACCTAGATCTTGTTGAAAAGTGTCTATGATCTAAATGCGTAATAAAAACTTTGAAACTAGATTACTTCATGGCCACGTTTGAGCTTCAAGGCATATAAAACGTATTTCACCGCCGTGTTCACGCATTTAGTTTCAAAGCTGTACAAAAACAAATGCCTTCAATGTTCATTTAAGCCTTAAACTTTAAGGCTACGTCTGATGCTGCAGACAAGGGTAAGTTATACAATATCTTTAGCATGCCAGAATTATCAGATAGGAATTTTGCGATGGTCTTGAAATGAAGTCTACATCACCTTCAAATTGGATACAGCAAGGTGGTGCGCCAGAAACAACTGCGGAAAGCTTTACTCCTTGTTTTACTTCAGGTTAGTGATCGCAAGCGCTTTGATACAACTTGTCTTTCATTATCGTCAACTTCCACACGGAGTTTAAACTTGAGGTAAATATCAGCCAAGATATGAATTCTCCAGCATTGACACACTAAACAAAGTTTGATTAAGTCATGGACAATTGGAAAACTATATTGATTTGATCAGGTTCGACTAAAAGCCGAAATAGGGTAAGTTCCTCAGGCCGTTGCGTAGATTTACATTTTGCACTGTAGTATTTTTTCGGCTTTCGCATCAGAAGCTTTATCAAACTGAACATTTTTAATGCAATGTTTGGAATTGGGGGGGAGAATTGTCCCCATTGCCACCCCTGGCTGCGCGCCTTGCAGATAATAGCCTATATACACTGCTGCTCTCTTTTCCATTTCAGACTATCAATTATGAAAAACAGTTGATGCGAAATTCATCCCTTATACTGAGTATGATTTCGCTGCTTGTTTTCAACCAAATGCGAATTTTCTCTTTTTTCTACAAGTAGTCTGATCAAATCCATCTTGTCTAGAAAGGGCTTTGACGTCTTCGTATTTCTACACAATCGCCTTCAAATGTAATGAGACTGGTGTAGGGAGAAACCACACTGCGCACATTCACCCTGTCACTTTGCAAGCGCGTGCTAACTGCTTTAAATCTATCCAGCAGTGGGTTCCACAATGTGACAGATTATTGCGTCGGTAATGTTCGAAAATATTGGTAAGTTCTTTTTTTAGCACATGTACCGTTACAACCAACTTACCTAACAAATTTCATAAACTGCTGCCGCAATCCTGCCGCCCTAGCTTCTGTTAACCCAAAGAAAAGAAACGAAAGGAAAAACGCAATTAAGTAAAAAGAAAAAAACAAGAAGTACAACGGACATAGTCGTACAATAGTCACCATGAAACGAACTGCAACGAAGAGCGGCACAAACATCGAACCAATAACAGACAAAACCGGCAACTGCCTAGTTTGAATGAAACACATATATGTTTAATATCGCGAAGCAATAAAACCTACATTTGAAAGAGGAGCTGTTTATATAATTTTATAAAAGCATGATATGATTTATGTGAGAAGTTTTTCTGGAACAGCTGTAGCTTTTAATACCTGGTTAACGCAGTGTAACTGGTGGAATGAAGGTTTTATCTTGCAGTGTCAGCACAAGCTACTCCAACTGTCCACAAGGGTTTGCGGCAATTCGACACTTCTGCGCACGTCAGCTAAACACCCACCACTGATCATAGAGCGTTTTCGTGTTCAACTGATGGAAGTCCTCACAGCAGTATATCGTGGTTATTCGGTCAACATATGAGGCGAGTAACTATCAGACATCCTAAACAGCTTTTACATTTCACAAGAACATGTTATTGCAAGTGCATGTTCCTGATTGCAGTTGGAGGCGGTTCCAAAAAATACTGCCTTGAGCTTGCAATCTGGTCCACTCGGTGAATCACCGAGGAGAAAAGTCCAGTTGCAATGCTAACAGTCGAACAAAAAGCGTTTCTACGCCACCCCCATTTGTAACACGTGCAGAAAAAACGCCGAAGTTAATAAAAAAATTGTTGTTTGAATGTCAACCATCAACTGACAGGAGTTTTTGCAGAGAAGATCGAACCAGTGATGGCAAATACAAAAACCGGCTCGACCTCGTTCAAAGCTGTCACCATGGACCTTCATAAAACCGTACAGGTGATGAAAGAGCTTTCTAGCAGCAACGCTGTGGTTGGACTGAGTTGAAATGTTGAAACTGTTTACTTCGAAATAAGTAAAGTCGAGCCCTATCGATGTTCGCGATAGAAATGGAAGAGTTTGGACAGTGAGATCAAGTGCACTGAGAATGCTCAGCGCGTCCGCTTTCTCATAGCAAACCTGCTTTTCGGATGTACTTGTGGACTACAGCGAAAAGAGCCTGTTGTAACACAGTCAACTTGCTGGGAAGAGCAACAACCACCCTCCGAGAACCAATACCGATTTCACTTATGCCCGATCTCCAGGATGTTATGACAACATTGCTTTGAAATTGCGTCTTGCCGTCAAAGCGTCAAGAGTAAACGCCATGTTGCTAAGCGTTCTGAGAGTCGGCGGTTTTAATTGAACTTTTATCCTGTTATAGTGCGCACTTTCGATCTTTTTTGGGCGATGTTGGTTTTCAAACATTTTGTAATTTGCAATGTCAAACTTATCATGTTGTTGTCCATGAAATCAAACTGTCAAAGGTTCTTGATTTTTGTCAAAAATAGAAAGTATTCGAATTGTTCTGGGGCAGGAAGATGCCAGCGTTAAAGTGAACAGTCTGTAACAACATCCTGGTATGTCTTCTTATAAAAAGGTATTTTACTGATGCGATAAGTCACACATTCGAAAATTCAATGGTTCTTCAGTTCTGGTCCCTGTAGTTCTCGGTAGCCCAGGTCGTTACACAACATCTTTACGTAAGACACATTTGTTCGGTGTACAGCGTCATAAAAGCATCAATGTGAAATGTCTCTACCTTGAACCAATGGAGTAGCCAGCCCAAAATTTTGCGAGGGGCCAAGTCTTTTGACTTTAAGGGAGCAGCAATATTTGGTTTGGAACAGCTCCTCTCGAAGCACAAAACGACAAAACATGCTACAAATTTGGAGCCTATGGACCATTTGGTCCCCAGAGGCTACGCTTATACCTTAAACTCATACTTCAGTCATAAATGTGGAACATAAGTCTCAGGTGAATTGACTGGCAAAATATTCTCTTCATAAACCTTGCTTCAGCGTAATTTATTTGTAAAACTCAAACAAATATTTGAAGTCGTGTTTACTTGATTGTTTCGCTCTCTTATGACAATATATCCGTCGCTAAGCATGTCAGATTTGGGGAAACCATTAATTCTGTGATCCAGCTACTGTGCAGTAATTCTTCGATTACGTTCCTAAATGCTGGGAGTGCCCGTTTGAAAGAGTCCAGAACAACATACTCAACATACTTATCGAAAACACCATTTTCTCCCCAAGTCAAGGACTTTAATACGCACTCGTTTCTTAAATAAACTTTATCGCAATGCACCTGTTTAAATTCTCCTGCCCTCTCTGTAATATTCATCATGCACCATTCCGGCTTTGGCAAAAACGATTCTATTCGACATCATGTCAAGCTCTTGCGGTGGGTCAAGTTTAATGGATGAGGTCGACTGGCATTGTCGAATGGAGTGCACACAGGGTCGTCGAAGCTCAATGAAGCTCTTGAAACTAATTTCCTAATACCCGGCAAAGAATAATGCCGTGCAAATATGTCTTGCCCTACGCGATGGCTGGCACAAATGTTGCACATATCCATCGATCCGTTAATCAGTAATTGGCTAAACTAAAGTTTCTGTTGTGGAATGAAGGGCTTTGTTAAGCCTTCGTGCTGTCTGATGAGCAATAAATATCAACTATTAATCAACATTTCCATCTATTGCACAAGTGCATCTATCGAATCGGTGCGATTTGAATTGTTTTCCTATTACATGGTCGCACAAGGACTAAATTCCACATGTATATCATCTAGGAAGCGAAATGAATTTTACTTAATGTTAGCACCACTCCTTCCAGCGCGCTTAATTTTCAAAAATAAACCAGAAAAAAGGTATGAAAAAGGCTTTATAATATCATCGGCTACTTCGCAGTAATGTTTCAAACTAAGAAAACATTATTGTTAAGTTGAAATGCCAAATCCAGAACCACTGGTTGGGAAAGAAATATGAACTGTTGATAATCAGGCCCGTAGCCAAGTTTTAAGATTTGGACGGCAAAATGCATTTTTAGAGGGGCAAGATTTTTGTTTTTATTTTATGTTTAAAACAAATTTTTCATGGCACAACAAAATTCGGGGGTAACAACAAAATTTTGATGGCACTGCTCCCGAATGCCCCCCGTGGCTACGGGCCTGTTGAGAATACCGAAGCCTTGAATGCTCTTGGTGCACACTCAGTTTGTCCTTCATCTTACACATAAATCACAACTTTTCAACATGGAAAATGTAGAGCTTTAAATGCAGCATAATGACAGGCTCATTGGGAAAGAGGCAAACGCTTGGCGGAGTCATCATGTTGAACGGAACGCAACCCTGACCCCAGTTTAACGCTCTTTTCATTGGGTGATATCGAAATTAGAACCACTGTTTGATATCTCCGTTCGGCCTGACAGTAGTGTGAATCTCCAGCTAGGTAGTAACTTTTAGCCTCTAAATCGGAGAACCGACTTTATTAGCAACTCACCATATGAGTGATCTAACCTGGGAAACTCGGATACTAATCGAGGAAAAATTTTCAAGATTATTTTTCCTATCACATGCAACAATGCATTTTCGTAAAGTATTGCAACATTGAAGGCCAAGCGTTTTCTTGCAGTGGAAGCTAATAGCAGCTTTGAACGCAATTTCTGCTGAATTTGTTGTTATTAGATGCATCATTGTACCCAAAACCCAATACATCTTTCAGATCGGACAACCGGCTTCTCATTCTTCTAGTTTTGACCACGATTTAATCACAAACACAGGCGTTAAGACCTCCTACAGACGATTTGGTCTTCCTGGTGTTTCATGATTTGACTTCACATTTTAAAAGAACACCTTACACTGATTTTAATTACATTTCATGAGCAGGATGAATGAATTTTGGTTTTAATGATGTTGGAGCCAAGCAAAGTCAGATTTCTGTTCAGACTGCTTAGAATTAAATCAATGCGTAAAGAAGTGACCTTTCAAGGAACAAAAAACGCATAAAACAAAGATTTCAATTAAATCATGTTGAACGTTTGAAAAACAGCTTATTATTGGTAAAATCTAGTTTTAAAAAAACGAAATTTAAATAGAGCCAGATCAATATTTGCTGGCCATGGAAACAGTTGACTTTGAAACTTCCAACGCCATTGAATTTAAATCTGTGGCTTTTGGTTGTTTCATTAAATGACCACTTTGTAAGACTACCAAGTTGTGCATTGTTTTAAAGTATCATCTCATCCGATAAGAGCTAATGCAGAGCTCAATGCGATCTGAAAAGACAAATTGCATCGCGCGTCTGCTTGATGTACGTAAGGCCAATTACAAGCAATATCTTTGAAATTACATAAATACTAAACAACGCATACAGTATGTTCTAAAAACTCACCTAACCCATGACAACATTGGTTGCTACGTTCAAATGTTTCGTCACAAATAAGAACAATGGAAAAAAGCAGAAACAGGCCCGGATCTCCCATGTAGGCTTTAGAGGCTATAGCCTAGGGTGGCAGATTTTCCAGGGGCGGCATAGAGTTTTTCGATAGTTTTTTGAGTTGATTGCTTAGGAATCTTGCAGCACCCAATCTAGACAACATTTCCTCTTGGGTGAAAATTGGCGGCAAACGTTTTATAGCCTGTGGGCGGCCAGCACTGGAAACCCAGCCCTGGGCAGTAATATTCAGGTAAATCACAGAAAACATCCAATAATGCCTCAAGCTGCATACAGATTCATTAAAATTCGTATTTTTACAGTTGCAGTGCAGAACAATGAAAAATATTTTCTAACAACTCAATGAAAGGCCATGATTGTATATGTCAGCTATTTTCCAGGTCTCGCTTCTCAACAGTGATAAATTGAAACTTCGAACCAGGATCAGAAATTTTCGCCGCTTTACGTACACGTTTCTACTACATTCATCTAAAAGTTGTGTTATCTACCGTGGAGAAAAGTCATGGGCGGATCCATGGAGCTAACGAGGTTAAGAGGGCTGAAGCCCCACATAAATGTTTAGTTGTTTTTTTAAATCGATGTTCTCCGGTGCACAAATGTGCATTGTGGTGACATTTTTCGGGATCTCTAAATACTGCAAATCCTTTCTAGTACAGGGATAAGGACGAAAATAACCATCAACGAGAACATAATTGCGATCTTCACCGGGAATTCGGATTTCGACTATTGCATCTAATTCATTGTTGAAAGTTGTAAGCGATATCGACGATGTAGTTGGAATCACCAATAATAATAATAATAATAATTCATGCATTTATAAAGCGCCGAAATCCGACATGTCGCTCTAAGGCGCTGAACAATGATGTTACGAAAGTGACATGCAAAG
>JGI24158J21664_10006965_pt1 | contig 14970 bp, 7 predicted proteins | sample Ectturendosymbi3_FD_21664 | JGI IMG/M metagenome (IMG submission 21664) | reverse complement strand
TTGAAGCAAAATTGTATGGGTTCGCCACTGGGTGCCGCAAAATATAATTCTCTTCTGCAGGGTGCCGCAAGCCTAGACAGGTTGGGAACCACTGGTCGAAAGCGTGCAGCAACGCTAGAGCTTTTTTATTGTCATAAAAGGGACGTTACGCATACGCATCTCATTTCGACAGAAACCTTCGTCCGTTGACTGAGGTCTCAGGTGTTCAACAAAATCCTTCCTTCGGAGTGGCCCGTTCAGCAGCACGGGAACGCATGCGCATTGAAATCACGAGAATGTCACATTCATTGTGAATGTCACATCCGTTGTGAATGTCACATTCGTTGTGAATGTCACATTCGTTGTGAATGTCACATTCGGGTCATTAACAACCCCGGCTGCGCTGCTTGGACACAAGCATGACATCAGCTGACTTGACAAGAAACAATTTAAACCTCGGTCCGTCGTCGATTAGTCAATCAAACCGATTAGAGAGCCTACCGCATCCGTGAACGAATTCGGTCTGCACGCAAAACGGAATTGTAGAAACGCGAGTCTTGGCCAGCGGCAGGCACTAGGACTGTAACCTAAAACAAGAAAACTACACACGTAAAACGATCATGTCGTGCACACTGAAACTGCGAACTCCATACGAAACAGAATCGCTAATTGCCCTGCGAAAGCGGATTGATTAATTGCTTCAGCGCATCGTCATGATGTCAGAGATATTTAGCACTAACTACACTCTGCCAGAAAAGACAGCACACTGTAAGAAACGTTCAGCATACTACTAATCTTCACTGCAGTCGCAGTTCCACAATGGTTCTCGTGCCGCATTGTGACGTTTCAGCCTGTCGTCACTGCAACGTTCCACCCCACTCAGCTCACCAAGTTCGTGTGTTGGACGCGCTGCACCAATGCAGTGCACCTTCGGTTGCCTTTCAAAATCCAAGAAATTCTCTTCGTGGTTTGAGAACAGTTTTGCTTAACAGCACAACAAACACCAGGCTTTGCACAGCTTTTTAAACGCAAGAAGCTCTGCCGCTTACCCGAGCATTTTGGCATGTATAAGCGAGAATTTTTTCAAAACTACCGCGTAAGCGGAGACGGGAAGTGCAAACACAAGCGTCGGAAACCGATGATTTGACGCGAGGAGCAACAAGCTCAGAGAAAAGTTTCGGTTACATCGCGATACCGCGGGTGAAGTGTCAGACTTTAGCGTATGCGAGTGGTTGTTGCCATGCCAAATACGTTTTCGCGTCAGATTGCAGGCTGCACAGATACACGATGCGGGAGTTTGTGTTCGTTGAATCGTGCTGCGATGTTCCCGTGCCTTATAACGTCAAAAGCCAAACAAACCTCGTGAACACACCACTACTACTACTACTACAGCGTCAACTTCTCGTGCTCTGTCAAATTCATTAAGATTACTTTGGCGCCGTCTTTTCAGCACCACATAGTATATTGTTTGGCTGTTCGGTTATTTTCAACAAAAGCTAAACAAATAACATGAAGACTCGAAATAGCGAATAAAACGCAAACGACGGGTCATCTTTTCTAAATCTAAGACGCTTTCTACAACAATAAAAGTGAGCAACAGTTTAACTCAACCGGAGCACTAATAGTTAATTCTTGCACGCAGCAGGACATACTAATGAAGAAACACACGGCGCTGCGGAAGAAATAAGTTGGCGTGGAGGGACACTGAACCAAGCACATTGACCGTCAGGAGAATCACAAAAAAGATATCCATGTGCATCCCGTAAACAGCACCCAACTAGTCTAAATTCACCACAAGTCCAATCACGCTTTGCCGGACAAAATATGGTGTCTTGATATGCCTTGACGCAGACATTCAAAATGCAGGTTTAAGTATGCGCGGTTGTTTGAACGCAAAGAGCAGTTCCAAAAGCAGAATTTACTCGCGTACATTTGTTTACCCAACAGAATTTCACCAGAGCTTGCGGTACAATTTTTTGCATATCCGTCACTACTTTCAAATCTTGAAAGTCTCATTTAAAGCACTGCGCTACTTCGAAAAGGGGTCTCTTTCTGGGAAATCACTGAACTGTCACAGAGTGAAACTCGCCATTGCAGATCCATGTGCGGAGAAAACACGTAATGACTTATCTTGTTCTCGATGAGGTTGTAATTGGTCAGCAATCTGTCTCATGACAGTCTGTTCACATCTACATTCCCACTTCCACTACAACCAAAGAGGCATTACTCATCAACTGACCATTATATCAGCTAACAAGTTTTAGGTAAACAAAAGTAAAGCTTGCTTGCCGAAGTGAAACAGCGCTCTAGTTCCCACTGAATAACTTGAGGTTAGCTCAACGAAGGGCCTTGTCGTCTCGGTCATGCTAAGGTGAGAAGCACATCTAGAGATGTGCCTAGTTCTTAACCCACAAGGTGAGAGTGTGCGATACATAAACTTGTATCTAATTGATGCGCGGATCACACAACCGTGTCTGGTTTCAACGAAGACAATCTCAGTTTTGTCAATTAGCGGGTCATCGGGCTGTACAGGTACGCCGATACGCTGATGTTACGTTGTAGCGCCCGAAAGTGAAATCGCGCGAAAATACTACATGCAATCAATGGAAGTAAAGCACATCAAGTTTCCTAATGGACGCCTGTCTGGCATTTTGACTGGTGGAACGTGTAAACACAGTTCAGCCATGAAGACGAATGCTAGCGCCAGTTTTGCTGTAGCGTAAATGACCCTTGCTAAAGCCTAGAGAACAAAATGTTCATAACGACATGAGCTTGAAACAGCTGGGCCGACTAATTGTATACAACATAACATCGATAAAAGAGCTCAGCCAAGCCAGAAATGGACTGACGGTAAAGCTAACACAGCTAATCCTAAAACAATCGGAGATTAGGCGAAGTAAAACTGAAACAATACGAATCTGCAGTCATGCCAGTGTACGTCACACCATGCATAACCTCTGCTAAACAAGCCATTACGGGTTGTTTCAAAAACTATGCGACAAATGCCACATTTTCCCACGACCAAACGGCCATAACTTCGCTTAGAATGACCTGGTGACCCATGAAAGCCCAGCGATTGTGATGGAACAATTCACTCAACGCAGGCAGTTGCGGGAGAAGAGTTTCAAGCAGCAGGAACTGCGAATAAGTCATGCGCATCAACCGTCGGTAACATATTCCAGCCACTCGGGTTCAAACTGCTTACTGCAGCTAGAAAGACTTAAAAAGATTCGAGATAATGGACACATCATAATCGGAAATGGCAACAAGAAACTTGTGGTACTAAAGACACGTGCGAAATTATTTCTAAACTTGTTCGTAGAAAGCAGTAGAGTTGAAGTGCTCAACGCTTACCAGCCGAACTTCTTACTCGTTCTATTTCATTCCGCTGCTAAGTACCTGACGAGCATGTTACTGGAGGAAACCGCGGTCACACGTGCAACTTTCTAATCTACACTGGTACGACAGACATGGGCATAAAACCGCAACATTGCGCTCTGTAGCTCTTTTGCAGGGGCATTTTTTGATTATGTCTTTCACGAGGAAATCTATTGTGCCAACGTTTGACAAGGTCAAAATAGAACTGCACATGGTGTAGAAATGCAGCAAAACGAAACGCTAGTTTCAAAGCGGTTCCCCGTGGTCTGCATTAGTAAAAAAACCTAGAGAAGTTACGCACAAGAGTTTGCCACAATTTCAGCAGCCAAAATGAAAAAAACGTGCAGTAGTAAAGCGAAAAGGCCGATCGCAAGCGGTCTGACAGGGAATGAGTGACATTCACAGACCATATAGTACAGCAGTCGCAGCGTCTACACCGTGAACTCCACGGTATCAGCCTCATGCGAAGGGTATGGTTTCCTTGCCCAGCACGCTACCGCACTGCCAACTGCGGCACAAATTACCCGCGTGCGGAACACAGCAAGCAGAAAACGAGACGTCCGTTTCGAGCCACGAGACTCCACCTGGAGTTTTTTCTGAAACCTCGGGCCGAAGCTTTGACACAAGGCAGATGTCTTGAGTGCAAGAAAAAATCCGCAAAGGAATCGCGATACTTTCGTCTATCACAATTGCAGGTTTGTTTTGAACAAAAAGGTGCACTGGCATGTACAATGTCACGTCGTTTAGTGCAGAGGTCTCCAAACTACGACCCGCGGGCCAAATCCGGCCCACGAAGACATTTTTGCCAATAAGGAAAAACAATATAACTGAGAAAAATCTGTCGATTTGGTAGAATGTAACATTTCCCGAAACAATCACATATGTAAGATATCCGGCTCTCGGACTGTTGAGTAATAGCTTATGTGACCCTCGGACCAAAAAGTTTGGAGACCCCTGGTTTAGTGTCATGCTCGCACTAAATCTAAAACGTCAAGTGCAAAAGCCTAGGAAATGATCATTAAAAAATGGTCCACAAATTTTCGGCGGCCTTTAATACTTGATGTCGAAGAGTAATTTGCTCACTAAATCAAAACGCTATGTCTGCGGTTTTTCTGTTCGACTGTCTGGTTTAAAACGGAAATGAACCACGGAAACAGTGGCGCTAGCAATATGTGACATGTACTGCTGCTGATGAGAAAGGATTCTTATCGATTAGAGAGGCAAGTTCCTTATCTCTTTATTTCGTGTGGTTGCTAACTAGGCAATTGCGTAAGTATAAAAATTTTTTATATCTGTTTTCCTATTCCAACCAAAGCGCAAACAGCCATTTTATGCCCCGTGATAAAGGTCTGAGGTTTGCTTTCAAAATGTTTCAAAGTTTGCAGCAGGAGCAGCAACACATTAAATAAACTTTCCATTTGCATTATCTAAGATTCTTCAGTACCGCTGCATACAACGGTTTGGGGCAGAAGGGTTGCGCCATACGGAAGCCTGCACAGAACTTCAAAAATTACCTTAATAACACGGTGGATGTCGAAAGTCAGGAAATGATGAGCACTCAACGAGCACAGAAAAAATTTAGTTAACGATGACATTCTTCATATGTACTAGCTGCTCAAGCATACAAAAACAAACGAACGATTGCATTCGACTTTCGTGAAATCAACCCGATTTGGTATACAAAACGACGCAAGAAGCACCTCTGCAAAAATAATAAAGGAAATGAGAGCTGAGATCATTTATCCCATCGTTGCTAGTCTTTAAGCATAAGTTAGTCTTGTCTCAACTGCTTTAACACTATAGACGCATTAAGAACGAAAACACTCAGTAACGAAGAACACTTGTGCAAACTTCAAGATTTAAATTTTTCCAACTTATCTGACGTCGTACAACTGCTTTACCTGGAGGATGCCACACGGAAACTAAGCCACCGCATCTTACCCACTGCCTCTCGACGCTTACAAAACACCCACAGTGAAAGGACTTTCGATGTCAGCGAAAAAACGTCAAGTACACAGCTGTTGTTATCTAAAGTCGTCTGGTTACATGATACAAATTGACTAAAAACGAGTAGTTAACAGGTTTCACGCATATAATTCGATGATCTTAGTCTATCTAAGGAGTTTTGCACATTTACGCGAGGTACAACCCGACGTTTCGGTACAGTTAAATCATCGTCCAACATCTCAAATACCGTAGATTTGTCATCTTGGTCGATGAAGGCGGATGGAAACCGCATGCATAACCAACAATCGCGCCATTTCTGTCGTAATTACAAAAAGATGGTGCTGCAAAACGTCGTTAATGCTTCACTACAAAAACGNTTTCTAGAANAGCCATGGTCATTTTATCCACGCACAATTACGCAACTGTTGTTATTGTGACCTCAGGTCAAGGGAATGCACAACGTGTCGGCGACAGATTGTGCCTGGACTTCACGGGCGCACTGGGGTTACATCACGAGCATAACACAACACTCCCTTTGTTGCATGCCACGGCCGTGGGCAGCCGTTGATGCATGACTTTAAACAGCGGGCAGATGAGATTAACGCACGCATACTCAGCACTGCAGCATTCACTCGAGTGCGAAGCGAAACTCGATACGGCCCCGGGTTTTGTGCAGTTATTGATCTCTCCAGAAAGTTTGGAAAAACAGACTAAGATGATTACCTGCGCTCGGAATCATAACAATTTATACCCACTAGGCTGCTGCACTTAGCGCCTGCGGCTACGCACACGAGCAACGAGAAGCGTGCAAGATCCCGCCAAATTGCGTCCCCACTTGAATTGCAGGCGAGAATGACTGATGATGTTTAGCAGCGTTGTCTCCAAGACCCATGCTGCTGTCAGCCTGAGAGTTTTACACCAGAAACAATAAAACCAAACTTAAGAATAGGACTAAAATAATGTATCTGACCGAAATCGACCATTTTCTCGTTATAACTAGCCGGAAGGAACCGACGAACAGCAACTATTTGCCCTTTTTCCAAGCTTGTTATTGCCTCGGTAAACGTCGTAAAGTATGCTTGGACATTTAGATAAATTTTACTCCGATTAGGCAATCAGAGATGATACTGGTACCATGGCACAATGCTATCATCATTTCTTTTCTACGTAATATCTCGGAATTCACCACGATACATGTCTTGGGATGCACGCAGACCAAACGCATTACTCATGCGACTAAAAGGTAAGCTTGATTAATGAAAAACTAGGGTCCACTTGAGGTCTTTTGTAACTTGCACAGCAAGCAAATGATGATAATTCGTGAAGTTTCACAAAGTTCAAGCAATTCAATTAAAACCGATTTAGGTCAAGCGAGAAATACATAACACCGTAGTTAAAAGAAAGTGTACGGTCCTTTTTGCGTCACAGAATCAATGAGACGTCGCACATTTCTCCGGGAAGTTGTGGTTAGCACACCCCACGTTCAAACGTCGAGCGCTAGATAGGTAGCATCAGTAATTTCATACAGATGTTATGAGATCAACCCGTAGCCTGGAGCCCCGAGAAATTCCGGTAGTTGGTACAGCCCGTGTAAGACCAACAAGAACCATGAATGGCAGCGTCGAAAAAAGTATAGATACACATGGGTGAACGAAGTACAACACCACCTTGGTGGAATCACCATTCGGGCATTAAAAAAAAACGGTATTTTTAATTTCTGTAATGATGTGGGGATCGAGCCGCTCAAACAGAAAACATTGCAGGTTCGAGCACGAAGGGTCACGCCGCTATTCTGTCAACGCAGCTTTGTCATACTCTGCTTGCCAGATTTTCAATAATTTCACGACGACTAGAAAGAATTTCGACTTCAGGAAATCGGTCGAAATAGCCTATCCGTGCTTACGCAAACCGTTCACTTTAATTTTCGCGAAACATTTTGAATCGCAAAATCGAAAACTAATTCAAGACATAAAAAGCAATTGTAATGCAAGGTATAGTAGCTGAGCGATTACAAGTTCTGTAACATAAAATGCACTCAATTCAGCAAAACTTTTTCTTCTTTTCCAAAAAAAAGATCACTGACCTTCGGGGTACGTCGTTAACTAATGACCTTCCAATCGATTAACTCTTCTTCACAAAACGTTCGCCTCCAAGTCACGCAATAACGTATAGTTAAGAAGCAGTTGCAATCGACCTTTCGGCCACAGATGTTTAGAAATTGCACGCTTTATCAAAGTAAACTTAGCATGCCGACAAAGGACTGGAACATAGCAGTAAATTTGTTGTTTTTTATTTGATCGCAAGTGAACCTCGCGGCCGCTGTTATCCTGTCTATTTCTGCACTATGTGCTCATAGCAATTGTTTTAAAACATTTGAAACGACTCACCAGTTGCGCGGCGAACGCCGGAAGAGCAGGTCACGCTTCGCTGTCGGCATCTCACAAAACAGCACACTTTTAAGTTTGCAACACTAGAAAGTGATAGAAACACACGACCCGTAAAGACAACACAAAACGCTAATTCGCCAGACACCACCGGTCTTGGTTTGGCATGGGATAAAACTGTTGAAACTGAACCAAAACGTGTTGCGCTATCATTTCGGCACCCATGAAACCGTGAGGTTAACAATCGCACGCACCTCAATCAGTCCCGCTGAATAGCAGTTAAGGCCAATCTACACTGACGAGTTGCCAGGAGTAGCCGCGCACGATTCTTTGTTTGTTTCGTTGCGTCGGGTAATTCTGCGCTCGTGCACGGCTCGGCAGGGCAACTCCTGGGCGCACTAAAACAAACAAAGAATCGTGCGCGAATACTCCTGGCAACTCCTCAGTGTAGATTGGCCTTTACACATAATCCTATCAGTAGTTTTTCCATGACAGCAAGTACACAAACACGTGTTAAATATGAGCGATGGCAAAAAAATAAAGATCTTTGACGGAGCAACGCAGATGCTAAGACGCAACTAATATTAAAGTGCTGCTCTGGACCCTCTGGCTTACGTTTAAGTCATTTTAACTAACCGTGAGTTTATGGCGATTAACCATCAACTTCAATGGTCAAAAACACGCTGGACCTGTTAACCTTCATGTTCATCATTAGTGCGGAACATAAACACTGAAACGCAGTCTTCAAAGCTGCTGCGAATTATATGCAGTCTGTTCTGTTTTGCGGCCTATACAGTAAACAAGCAGCTTTTCTCGATAAAGAATACCTTCAACAAAGAAGCCAACCTTCTGCCTGAGGTGAATACTAAAAACTAATATACAACTTTCACAATACTATGCCTTTCGGAAGGCAGCTCTTTCTAGGTAATACCATAAACATTCAAAGAAAGCTGTGACAATCACAAACTTTTAAATCAAATGACAAAACTGGTAGAAGCTCTTTTGTTTCAAAAAATTTTTATGTTCTTGTCTGTACGACGAGAACGAAAAAGATGGTGTCAAAAACACACAACAGAATGGAGAAATGCGTAGCAGCCACATACCAGCCGGTCATCCACCAGTTACTTCAACACTAATGACATCGAGCTTGAGAACTTGTATCACATCTAGCAAGAGACTCAAGAGCACTCAGGTCCACTCATGAGGGTTTTCGCGACTTCACGATAAAGGAAATGTAGTTTTTGTGGAGGGGGAACACAAACCAAATTCTACGAGGCGAACGTTTCGTAATGGTGTAGATCGGTCGTTAGCAAAACAGCGCTTCAGGCTCCGGTCCATTTCCTCAATAAGGCTTTTCGCGATATAAACAATTAAAGCATGTTAAATACTTGAAACCAGATGTTGGATTTTCTGCTTTTAGGTTTTAGTACAAAAAAAAAACAATTTAAGAACGATGATATCTGGCCAATTTAATTTTTCATTAAACTATATGCCTAGATTTTGATGAACAGGTCAACGATTCCATAAGAACGTCACTCACGAACATGATTTAGCATGTATAACTAAAAAGAACAAGCTTGAACAAACTGCTACAGGATGACGTGTAACATCACGAAAGCCACTGGCAGTCCACTTCAGAGAAGAAAAAATCACGCTCCCCTATTCACGTTTCATAATTTTTTAGGTGTTGTAACTTCGTTGTCCTCTTTTTAAGATAGACGTGTTTTCAAAAACTTGTTCAAAAAAGCGAAGACACGCTTGTGAACTCGTGATCAGCAAAATACAAAGNCTAAGAGCAATCGCGATGTAATCGCTTGTTGTCGCGGCCTGTGATGCTATACGGCCGATAACAACGCATATACAATTCACTGGTCCAATGCCACTAGCTTGTTGCGCAAGAAACAAATGGTCACTTCTCAAAATAAATATACTATCACAAATATACTGAGTACTAACTATGTAAAGAATAGAGAATATTGCATTCTTTGTAAAATCAAAGTGCTTCCAGTTTTCCATTTCATCACGACACAGTAGGGAATCTCGCGGCACGCCACTTGGGAAGCACTGACCAGGGCTGCTGTAGCGTGAGAGACAATAACAAAAAATGGATGTCGAACTTGTGGCCGTCAGCTGCAACGTGCTTCGCAAAACTCCTTGGTGCAAAACTAGAAGTGACGTACCCAGCAAATCTCGTTAAAACGTAGGGTGGTGATGAATATTTTTGCGTCAAGGGTTGCTTTGAAATAGATTCAGATAAAATTAATCGCTTCAGAGGGATTGCATGCACACCTCTACTTCGACCAGTGGGTGGAGTTTTGAACCAAAGGTCTTGTTAAACAATGTACGGAGTTGCTGCAAATGTGAACAGTATGGCCTGGGGGGTTCTTGAAGTTTGCCTGAACACCCTCGGGGGTATTGAGATTAGATGTTGGGGGTATTCAACGATGTTGGGAAGTGAAGTCCAAATTCGGACTCAAACGGATCGCTACATGGATGGTTCACCTATTCCGTTGTTGTTGTTTCACACATGACGATCTTTGTGCTTTGAAGCACGAATACCTTCACACAGCACCTTCACTTTTTCCTGTAACAAGCTTATTTTATTGGTTTCCTGAAAATGGCTTAGTCGAAGCATCGTATAATGTTTTCAATAGTTATGGGTGCACTGTTCGTAAAAAGAATTTGCAAACATAAACTGTTTGCGCTGTTCTTCAAGTTGTTCAGCAGCGTGTATTGGCATTAGTGCTATTGATTTTGTCAAAAATGACCAAACATTGTTAGGAACAGCTTAAGTTTACACTTTTACCCAATTACAACTTGAAGAACAAAAATATATCTTTCATCACCAAAGCAAGCTTTCACCCACGAATAATCCAAGTCGTTTATCACAAGCGCTATTTAATGAACACTACGACTGGCGAAAAATAAAAGTCCGTTGTTAAAGATCCGGTAATTACTAATACACCGCCGTAAGGAGCAAGTTTTTAAAATTTTGCGCATCAAAGAAACCAAAGAACAAAAATATTCAACTGAGAAACTGATTCTTGTTGTATGTTGAAAACACATCGTCGACATACGTGTTACGTAATAGTGAACGGAAATACATGGCTATACACCTGCACAGTGCTTTCAACCTTTTGCTGCAGCGGAACGTTCCACAAATGTTTGCGTTGCTCGCGGAACCCTATGCAATGATCCAAGTGTCTGTATTGCTACGATCGCATAGAACTGTGGTTGCGAATTTCGTACCAGGCGATTTCGATCTGTTTCGGCGTAACCCCTGGCAGCCACTCGCGGAAACCTAAGTTACCGCGAAACCCCAGTTGATAAACACTGTACCAGCATATGCCTCACTTTATCCCAGCCATATTGACGAACTGCCCGGCAAGAAATCATTGGGACTGTGTCGCACGCGAGGTAAAGCATTACACTTCATGTAGACGGATTTGCAAACCAGAAAGTCATGTCGAATGTATGATTCCCACTATGTACCAATGCTAACAGCCACCGCGGTCCGAACCGAACAAGAACTTCTCACGAATCCCAACGTTTCTTCATTTGCGGCTCGAAAGTAAATATTTGAGCCACAAAAATCGAGTGCGAAAGAACAGTCTTGATCAAACATGCCATGGCATCTAAAATGTTGCTCTCACACACAATCTACGCTTCGAAAGAATGGCTCTAACGGTCAGTCCAACGTTTGTCGAGACGCGATGAGTCGATATGGTTTGATAATACGAAGCAGAATCCATCCAACATGGCGTGAAAAGAAATTTATTACCACAAAAAAAAGCTGCGTTATGTTCACATCAGTCACCAGACAGGTATCAATGAAACGTAGCTGAAAAGCACAACAAGCAGTTCAATTTTTTAGCGTTTGAGGACATCGTTGCCGTCGCGAGTCACGCGACTGCGCTGCAGTTCCCCGGGCGGTCACGGACCACCAACATCAGTTTACCGAGAAAACACATCTTGTGAAGTTTCGTAGCGCGGTTCTAAGATAGAGAAGCAGCTTGGCAGAGCATCACAATGCAACCAAAATGGACGTGCTTTTCGCTTCAAAGTTTAGGAAACATAAAAAAATAAAACAAAAGGCGAGGAACTACGATAAACTGGCATACTTGCTTGCAGAAACCTGCAGTATGGACGCGGTGGTACTTATATACAACAGCATAACGTCCAGCAGTGGGGAGGTTTCGCCAGAAATTACGCAAAGAAAGGCCCGTCGATTATGCAATAAAGCAAGTCATTTTTACTGTGGAACACCCAACCACTATGTTTAGAACATACGGTCCCTTTCGCTATAAACTAAATTCAATTATCAGAAAACCTAGTTTTTAATAGGACCGACAGCTAATCTGCAGCAAAGTTCATCACGGTGAACTTAACTGCTCCAACAGAACAAATTTTTGTCCACATACATTATCCAGCTTGTCATGCGGTACTTAATGCAGCTGAATAATTTATGTCGTAACAATAAAATATTGATCAATCTAAATACCAAAACCGAGGCAGCCTATTTCTTCGTTTCCATCAACTTAACAGCCTGAGGCAATACTAGGTTAAGCAATTCCACGGCCACAGCATACGCAAGAAGTTTATCAGACACCGAACGTCCTGCATTGGTACGTTTTGAAGCAGACTGAGAATAAAAGGGGATCCGGACGTTTCACATGTCCAGGTCAGATTCTACGTATCGGTGGTTCAGCCACCATCACAAATGTTATCCCTACTGTATTAAAAAAACACGCCACCGCCTAACAATGATTCCCAACAATATCAGCCATTTTAAATGAATGTGAGTTTAACGAGAAGCTCGAGTGAATACACCCCGAATACAACCTTCAACGCAGTTGTTTGGAAATTTGCGTTTACAATTACGTTTGTTGCAGTCTCCATACATTCGCATTGGTCACTTAAATACACAAGTACGTAGGTGGCGCTAGCAACCACAAAAAAACACCAATTCGCGTCCTACGAAGGTGAGATGGAATCCGGTAAAAATGTTTGCAGCCGTATGTGACAACGGGAGACTTCGCAGGCCAGTTGGACAGCGATTCTCGTTTAAGAAAAAACTGCTTGGGGTTGGGGGGTTATAAGAGTAAATTAAGCAAATACCCAACCACTGCCTATTGGTCCGAGTACTCGGCTTCTGACTGCTACTACTTTTCAGCGCAGAGCTGATGTTTAGAAAGTTCGGAAACCACAAAAGCTGCCATAGCCTACAACAAGTGATTTTTGTAAACAAACACAAGCATACATGACTGCAGGTTATGCCGCAGTGTCCCCAGGGAAGAACAAGACCAAGCAGTGGCTTGTGATGAATACTTTCAACCAATAGTTGGGAAATGGATTAGTAATCGTTGCGTTTGGAGGAACCGAGTATGCGCTGCTTATAAAAGAAAAAACTAATTGCTTACCTTTCATCAGGTTGGAAGGAGCAACTGGAAGTCAAGGCGTTTATCCATTCGGCCATGTCGTTATAACTTTCGGCACTCATGTAGTACGTGCGCATACCTTGATGCTCAATCTGTAGCACACAAGAACAAAATGTCAGTCAAGAAGACGTATGGTTTCAAAAAAATTTTGTTTCATTTTTTTACCATCCACCCTGTTTTACAGAAATCAAGAATCAGATCACACTTCAAACCAGAAATGTGGAGCCGGAACACAAATTTCAGGCTCCGGCTCCAGACATGTAAATTTTTTGGCTCCAACACCTAAACATTTTTTGCTCCGGCACAAAAACCTTTTGGTCTAGTAAAAACTGAAAACCATTGAAAGATTTTTACAATTGTATTATTACACCAGCAGAGATGAGGTGTTGCGATATTATATAACGCACAGTGAGACATATGCAAAAACGTTTGAGAAGCCGTGATCTCCACACAGCACAAATCAGGGCTGTGGACCCGGAAATAAAATTTCAGGCTCCACCATTTAGAAGTTTTTGGGTCTGGCTCCAGTCATCCAAAATTGCTTGGGCTCCGGCTCCACAGCCCTGCTTCAAACTGAGGCGCGTTAATAAACTTCGACACAACGCTGGCGTTCAGCAACATTCTTCAGCAAGCCGATTGAACCCAGCGCATGTAATGGAGGTGGCGAGGTGCCGGTCAAGCTGCTCCTTCGAGCCTTTATTCCAAACCGCATGTTTTCGGTTGATGCGTGACCACTGCGCATCGCGATTCGCAAACAAGGTGACGTTGGGTTCAAAACCACAGTCGCAAAAATAAAAACCGCGGCATCTTATTTCAGGGTGCAGTAGCTCGGCCAAAAACTGCTCGTGGTATTTAAGCCGTCGCACGCGGAACACGATGATTATGGGCTTAATCGCTGCGAAGGTTTTCTAACCGACCTGTCAAGGTTCAAAAATTTTTTTGTTAAGTTTGATGCTTACAAAATTTTACGCCACTTTACGGTCACTTTGCACGTTTTAGTAAGTTGTACGCCACGGTTTTGTTCATTAAAATAGACTTTTTAAAACATGTCTTTACTAAAAACACTACAGACCCTGTGAATAGGATATGCCTCATTCATTCTAAATAGTAAAAAATTCTAGTTCTTGCTCTCGTTTAACTAGTTCTGGTGACATGCGACATCCGCGAATAACCTAATGTCGTCGTTACTAACAGGGACGTTTCTTTTAGATCTATCAAAGTTTAGAAACCACGTTGATACATCTCCATCAATTGGGTCATCCATCACATCTGTTTTTTTCGCTGAGACATTTCGGCCATTTGTCCGAAATTGCTTAAAAACTTTCTATCATCTTCCATTTTCGGACAATTTTTGACCGAATTTACTTAATTTTTTTCGGTCAATCACCGAAAAAATAACAGCATCACATGAAGCACAGCAATGATCAAGATATTCCAGCAACGTTTCCCTTTAATGGAACTCGTAATCGACTTATAATAATACGTCTAAACTGGGAAGAAGCAAACACACATAACATTTAGAAATCAATAACCCAAATGCTTGCTTCTTTTCACCCGGCTTATTCGACTTAACAGAGATTTATAACAAAACGGATGAGACACCGGGCACGATCAGAACGCGGACGTAGTCCCCATGCATAAGCAACACAAAAGCACATGCTGTTTCATACTTTTTTGGAGCATAAAACTGGGATAGACTTAACAGTTTCATCAACATTAAAAAAGCCTTCAAAAAACTATACATGTATTATTTCGAGACGTTTCGGATTATTCTTAATCCATCTTCAGTCAGAAAATAAAGCAACACTTGGCAATGTCAGCAATTCAAAACCATAAGGCTTTGT
>JGI24158J21664_10006963_pt1 | contig 14971 bp, 5 predicted proteins | sample Ectturendosymbi3_FD_21664 | JGI IMG/M metagenome (IMG submission 21664) | reverse complement strand
AATCAGTTACAGATTGGAGCAGTGTTGTGGTTAGTGTGCGCAACATCGTCATAGGTTATGCTACGGCTGAGATAATTAGTTAATGAGCGATGTAACACTACACAAAGGAACAACGAAACTTGCAGAAAGCAAACGTATCCGGAAGAAAAGGTACTTAAAACTGCTAATGAGGTATATGTACCTAGCATTCGAAGTTTGCAATGGTTGCTACTTTCGTTAAAAGATATCGTAAGATATGAAATGTTAACGATGACGTAAAAAAGCAGACAAATTTTTTTTTAATGTTTTTCTGCGAAAATGATACTGTTATATTAATTTTGTTACAGAGCGGGGTGAAACTGACTAACTGTAAAGTGCTTCGTGCTTTACGTTAAAGCAACCGCAATGAGCAATTCCTTGTTTGCATTTGTTGAAACACGATAGCCGTTCAAAGGCGAATGCTTCGCAAAGGAGACTGGTGAAGTTAGCAGGTTGTCGGTGCGTTTTGCTTTGATACTAATGTCCACATGGTTATTGAATGATGTTTAAGTGAAGTGATCTTGGCCGGTTGCGTGAATATTTGTTTATCGGATCAAAACGCGGCATGCCCTGGCACGCCTCGGTCTTTGACAATAAGTGACAGGTTAGAGCATGAAGTGGCCCGCTTAGACAAAACCTCAAAGTAACAAGTTAACTAAAAATATGAAATTACAAATTGAAAAAATTAACATGAAAATGATAAAAGATATTACCATAACGCAAAATTATGAAAATATTCAAAAACACGAAAAATATTGAAAATATAGGTCAGGAGTAGGAGGTTGGTGAAACCCCTCGCCACCCGATCTCCCGATCTTCAATCATCCGTATAATGGTGGGCTTGACCGCCTTCCTTTACTACTCGATGATAATTTTCTCTGATTTTAGGGACCCGATTTAAAATTCTATGGACCCGAATCGGGTCCCTAAATCGCCTTAAAAAACCCTGCTTCTACGGTGCGCAAATACACAGTGCCACCAGACCATCGCGCAGTAAAATCTCATTCTTGTGCACTTGCAACATTTCAAACATTGGAAAAACACAAAAACAAGGAGAAGCTATTTGAAATGTGTGTTTTGTTCGTATTTTCATATGATTTTATACTTCCAATAATTCACAAAGTTTGCAAATCACTTAGAATTCTGCTATCTCAGCCTTAAAATATTCATGCTCTGGTAAACGAACTTTTGCTCAGTGTAAAATTTTCATAGAGGGAACACTGGACAAGGGGTATGTGTCGGGTTAGCAGTATCCTACAATCAAGGACCGAGTTTGCTATATAAAACGTCGGGGGACAAACTTTGTGTGATATGCATCATATTTTATTGTTTGCGTTTCGATATCGTCACCATGTTCGCTCAACCGTAGTACGACTTCTTGTAAAATTGGCAAAACGGGAGGCTAACTGTGGAAATGATATATTTAGTCTCCGCCAAGCCCACCACTTAACTTCAATCGTTTACTCATTCCAGGGGATCAAATAGAAAAGTCAATGGTTGTCATGGCGGCATACCTACTTTGTAGATTTAAACATTTTTGTATGTTAATATTTCCCATCTTAAAGTATAAGCACTGCATAAAGGAGGCTATATTAATAAATTTGATAATATGATCTCAGTGATGTAAAAAACATTTTTTTGTTTACTTCACGTGAATTTAATCAGCGATGCCGGAACAGCGGTATAGGGCAGGGGAAGGTAGTAAAAAAGTTGAGGGCAATATAAATTTATAAAAAGAAAATCGTTACCAATAAGGCTTCTTTCTGTTCAGCAACGATATTGACCTCAAAAATAATACCAGAAATTATAGAAAACCGTTCTGAAGTTTCTGGGTGCGCGAATGGCTGCAATAAATTTGTTTCAATTCGATCTTGGTAAACCATGAAATTACCTATGACATTTTCATCAAAAGGCACCGCAGCCCCCCTTGCACCCTTTGTGAAAAGGCAGGGGGGGAATGTTCCCGACATGCGCCCGCTCTCCGGCGTCTCTGTATTTAATTCTCTTAGAATATATAAAAAATTCGAATGTTAATTCTGTCGCCACTCGCATGGGGCCCTCAATGGATGCGAGACCCATTTTGATAAAATAGGTTTAAAATCGGCTCTGGTTGAGCACTGGCTTGCAACCTTCATCTTGATCTGCAAACTTGGTCTAGCTGTTAGACTTGATCAAATTAGTCGTGCATAGTGCTGCTACTTGCCTTCGCTCGTTGCCAACATGCGTCTATTTGGGAAAGTGTATTACGAAACCGGCCAGGTGGGATAGGCCTTTTTGATGTTCAGCAGTGCTGATTACAAAGGTCTTACGTTCTACGGTAACTGGGCTGAACAACCTTATTCAGTACGGCCATTGCCAAGTTGTGCAACTGTTTCGTTAACGCCCCTGTTAATAAAAGCCTTCACCACAATCATACCTAAATATACCATGTCGTTAGGTCTTCAGACTAAGGTTCATGCCTCAAATTCATCAAAATGAAAGCAACATCTTTTCTGAGCGTTTCTTGTTGAAATGGCTTTTTCTATGACTGCAAATGTTACGTGTACCGTTGAACAAAAGGGGACTTCCACGAAACCCACATTGCCTATCAGTTGGCTCTGTTTCACTCCACTTGCAGTTCAAATCTACAAACTGAACTCTAAGTAATCTACGCAAACATCAACTGCACCATTTCGCTTCAAGAATGGCATTTTCCAATATCATTACTTCACGTAGAAAAACAGCAGTTCTGTTGAAACTGAGCAACGTTACGTTTGTAGAGTTCTTCACTTCAATCGCCAAATTTTAATGTTAATAAACCCACCCAATGACTAGGTCAGCGTGGGCCAACTAATTTTGACCTGCGGACTATTTGGTGGCTACTTCCGGACCACTTCCAACAAAATGATTTTGGCTATAAAACAGTTTTAAAACTAAAAAAGGTGTATATGTTTCTAACAGTCGAATGCATTTTTATTGCGAAATGGTTCAGTTTGGGAAATCTATCTTTGCTGACTAATTTCCAGAAGCTATCTAACAGTCTCTATTACCACTACTATTGTACACTTTTATTAAAAGGTGTTATGCTTGTTCTAATTAAAATTACCTAATTGCAGGGATGGGCAATTAATTTGGCTAGGGGCCACTTTCAGAAGGCCGCGTTTAGCGGATAGATAGACAGATTTATTTGGCGGTACTGAATTCATTGCGCCAGATATACTCTTCAAGACAATGAAAGCCGAGGCAACGAAAAACACAGAGGTTGTCCAGTAATGTGTTCCAGCGGAGAGTTAGCGGAGGGCCTACGTTTTAATTTGATCGTAAAATAAATAAATATAACAAAAACAATAATGGTACACAGAACAAAAACAATAATACATATTGTTCTTGTGCAAATGCACTTTATCCAGCGCGAGTAATTCAGTGAGACAAATGTAACCTTACACGCATTTCAACATATTTCATATTTGAAGGTTTTTCCTGAATGCTTCTGCGGGCCACTGATAACGCTGTGGTGGGCCACATGCGGCCCGCAAGCCTGTAGTATGACCACACTGGATTAAGCTATAGCTTGTGGCACTTTTTGAAAATATTCCATTGAAAATTAAAAAATGGCATGATGTGCACCAAGAAGTGTTTTTCGTCATTGCCTAGGTGTCAGATGATGTAATGATGTGCCGTTGGGACGTTGCTAAGAATCTAACGATAGGAGAAAAAGGATTAAGATAGCCTTGACTACCGTGATTTCACGCAGGGCCTTTTTTATCAGATTTTGAGAGGAGGGGCAATAAAAACCTCGAACTAACGGGCCAGTAATGTTCGCTAGTCTGCGGTCGATTGTCATCTCTTTCGTTTGTTCAAAGGACCTTTCATTGGGATGGGGGAAATGGCTTGTCTAGAGCAAAAGTGTAGGGACCTGGGAACAATTGCCTCCCAGTAAGTGTGTTAAAAAGGCCTTTTGGAGAAAACATTTCATCAATTTGCTCACTCCACTACGCATTTCTTGTTTTTTCTAGGCTAACCTTCCAGTCTGGGGTCTCTAGCACAAAAACTGAAAAAAATCAGAACTTTTAAAACTTTTAAAAAATGATTTAAAAATAATAAAAGAAGAATTACGTTTTTGAACCCCTTTCAAAAATCAATTTTTAATCGAAGTGCCCCCTCTCAGAAGGTGCCGCCCAGGGCCCTGGGCCCCCCGGCTTCCCCCCCTTGCTACGCCACTGATTATACATAAAGTGACCGTTTTTCACCAAATCAAATTATTTTAAGTTTTGAACAGTCGATGCCAGACGCAAGCACAGTACTTATATATCTATGAGCCCACTCTGCAACACATCATGTAATCATGTGTGATGGTAATACCACTCTGCTGGAAATCCACTGTCAATCCAACACAGTTAATCCAACGACTAGCATGTTGAAACAAACATCTTGTCATACTTCATGTTTCGTCTCCAACAATCTTTCACTGATCAGTCGGGTACTTTCTGCTCCAAGATTGCAATTCCACAATCGAAGTTCCTTGATTTGATGCAAGCTTTTGACCAACCATCTCAAACCTTCATCTCCAATTTGGTTTTCACTAAGGTCGAGGTATTGAATCTGTTATAGAAAGTTTGTTTTTGATCACGCTGTGATTTTAGTTATATTGTAAATGAAAGATGCATAAAACAAGTATCGGTGGCTCATTACAGTGAGAATCGTGAGGCGATTGGTTGTACCTCATGCGCTGCTTTTCACTTTGTTGAAATGCTGTTCCGCAAAAAATGATACGGTTATATTAATTTTGCTACAAAACAGAGTAAACCTGATTAATGATTAACTGTAAAGTGTTTCGTGCTTTACCTTAAAGCAATCGTAATCAGTAATTTTCTGTTTGTTTTTGTTAAAACACGATAAACGTTCAAAGAAGAATGCTACGCAAAAGAAATGATGAAGTTAGCAGGTTTTCGATGCGTTTTGCTTTGATACTAACGTCCACATGGTCATCTCGAATGACGTTCAAGTGAAGTGATCTTGGCCGGTTGCGTGAATATTTGCTTTTCGGATTAAAACGTGACATGCCCTGGCGCGTCTTGGCCTTCCACAAGTGACGGGTTAGAGAAATGAAGTAACCGGCTTAGAAAAAAGCTCAAAGTAACGAGACAAAAGCTCAAAGTAACTAGGCTGGACAGATTAAAGTTGTTCGGTGTCCCAGCATCTCGTTTGTCGATCATAATTAGAGTCCTGTACGAGGTGGGTTAACGATAGGTGGCGGAACCGGGGGGGCGCATGGGCCTAGGCCCCCACTTTATTTCTTTCTGAGGAGGCCTGGCCCCCCCGCTTTTAAGTTTCGAATTTTGCCTAAATATCGCAAGTTTAAGTAACACAATTAGTATTGGGTCCAGTGTTAAAGAACATCTTTTCATGAAAAAAATGTTGCAGAATTTTGGCAGTATTTTGTCGATATTATTTCTAATATATTATTTGTAATTTGGCAGGATTTCGTAATTGTTCGGCAGAATACACCGTGCACAGTCTGTCACCCTACTATGAATTGCTCACCGTGTTGGTGCTGTTGAACAGTGTTACCAGATGTGTAACACAACACAATTTTTCACAAAAATGGTGTAATTCCACATGCTTGTGTGCACGGGCGTCGGAAGGAATTTTTCCAGGGGGCTACTCAGGGGTGTGGCGCTAGAAAAAGAGGTGTGGGAACGGCGTTCCCACACCAAATAATAAGGAAGGCTGCACTAAATAGTTCGAATGCAGTGAGCATTAGCCTAAAAAAATTCCACACTTTCACTGTAGGCTTTTGACGAGCAGTGCGAATCTGCGTGTCGCTAGCACATCTGTGAGACCGCAACCATGTTTTAATGTAGCGAAAAAAAGGTGTGGGAACGGCGTTACCACTCCACTACACCCCTGGGGCCGCTAGTGGATTTTTCCAATAGTTTTTCTGTGGGGGACCAAAAGTGGTGAAATTTGGCAAATTTAGTACTAATGGAAGAACAAGAGTACTTATAAATCTGTTTAATGCAGAGAAACACACGAGTAAAAATCAGAAAACTAGAAATCATTTGAGATTATAAAAATAAAGTCAGGCTGTCGTATTGTACATACACAATTACTGGGCTGCATGCGGACCTCGGGTTTGACATAGCTGATGTAGAGACATTCTCCAGTGGTGGCGAGACCACAGATTGGAGTTTCCAAGTCTCAGTCATCCTGCAGGAAATACGGTCTGCGTGATGGCAAAAAGCGCTGCTAATAAACGAGTGTTTATCATCGATAATCATGTCGTGAACGGCAGAAGAGGAAATTTAAATGAGTATCTCATTGAACGACAAAATCTTTTTCAACAGTGCTCTGAGAAAGAAGTGCTGAAGTTTGACTAGGTTTCACATTTTTACCCTGTAGTGTTTTTCCAGACCTTCCACTGCCCTTGAAATGAACCACTGAATAAATTGCCACGAGCGATGAAACGCACTGCATGAGTTTTTAGTGGTTTTCTGACACACAGTGACTGGTGCAGGTTTGGAACGGAAACAGTGCGGGGCGGTGCAGGTTAGAAGTCTGCGGGTGCGGGGTGGGAGCGGGCGAGAGTTGTCAAATTCCTGCGGGCGCAGGGCAGATTTAAATTTTCCGGGTGCGTGGCGGGAGCGGACAAAGAATTTCAACCCGCGCAGAACTCTAGTCACAATGCAAAATTTTAAAAAATAGGCCGCATCGAAGAACTCATATTCAAACTCAGTTGGGTCATGTGGTTTGAGCTCCGTGTGGTGTATCAAGTAGGATTTTTTTGGTGTGGTGATGCACTAACGTTTCAATGCTGCCTTTCAACTAGTGTACTTTCACTATTGTTATTCTTCCTTTTCTGAACCTTTTTATGAAATGATTGCATATGTATTTCGTAGATATTGATATTTTAATTTTAATTACACGCTACTGACGTGGTGTTCTGTTTCAACAAAACTCCTCCCAAGTTGTTTCATCATGTAGGATGTGATCCCGTCATTTTGCAATACCAGATCATGGGAAATCTGTGGAAGAATTTTCAAAACGCTCGAAAATTCTTCATCACCGATGGGTTTGTCACGGAGCCAGAAAATAGGAACCTGTTCAAATAAGACAAGTCAACTTAAAGCTAGTAAATTAATTCATACATAACAGAATGTAATACAGTAGTTTTCAACAGTCAAAATTTCTCTTAACTGTAATAGTAAAGGGTGTTGGTGTCTACTAACCACAACATTGCAGTGTATGATAAAACGCTTTCTAGAAGCTGCCCTTCGTTTTTTAAATTACAATAAGCTTTAAATTTTTGTTTCGATATCGACACACAGTATTCGTGGTCTTGTCGGCTATCGCATGCACTGGACGCCGCTTATGTCCTAAAGACCCATCTTATGGCGCAGACGGTTGTTTGTGTGCTAGCAGTAGCCAAGCTAGTGATTACATACGCAAGTCTCATCAAAAACGCGTTTCACTGAAGCCCAGTCCGGTCGCTAAACGCTTACGCTGCTTCCACATCATTGCTTATAATATTTTATGTTTGACTCAAACTAAGTCGTTTGTGACAATCTGTCTTTTATCATAATCGTTGGCGAGCTATTGTTCCTGTCTTGTATATATACCCCATCTTTTTTGTGTTCTAAATCACTGAGTTTTAAGATGTTTTCTGAGGATCAAAATGTTTTTTTTTAAGTCCACGTGGTTATTTTCAAAGAACACTTATCTTTTATTTCTTTATACAATCTTGGAAAACTTTCAATTTTACTATACGTCCTTGCATGTTTTATGCTAGACAAATGATTCTGAATAAAAAATCCTTAGGAAATTCCCTGTACGATAAAGCTTGCTGGTCATTAAATCATTTTTGAAAATATTTTTGGAGCATAGAATTGAGACAGACTTATCAACTTCGTCGAAACTACAAAAGCTTTTACAAAAGTATTCGTTTATTCAAATATGTTCCAGACTGTTCTTAATCGGTTTTCAATTAGAAAAGAAGCTAAATGTAAAGCAATGCAAGCAATTCGAAACCCAATGACTTCCGTGATAATTGTGGAAAAATTCAAAACCCAATGACTTCCGTGACAATTGTGGAAAGAAACAGTTTTTCTTTTGGTAAATGCAGGTGTCGTTCCACAGTTGTGGGTACATTAGTAAACTACTCTGTTGACAACATCCTTCATTTGCTATAAGCTATACACAGTCTCTCATTACAGTCGTAGCTTTGCTTTTAGCCTTTTCTACTTTACGTAGACCTTCCTACTTCACAGACGATTTTTGGTTTTAAATTGCTTAGCTTTGCTTCATTTCCCACTAAAAACTGACAAAAAAATATTCGAAACGTTTCGAAAACATTTTTGTTCATTCATTTTAAGCCCCTATTTCCTCTTGGGAGAGTCGTGAGAGCAACAATCCTAAAAAGTCTCGAAACAAGTCACGATTTTCAGCGACCATTCACAGTTATGCAGGCTCCACACTTATGTCGCGAACAAGCCAGGTCGGACATGCAGGGGTGTACCGTGGTTCACTGGCGGATTCAGGGGGGGACAGTTTGGGGCAACTTCCCCCCCAAACGTCTGTGGCACCCCGTTAAAATAGCGCCCTCTGATATAAATGCGCCCCTTTTCTGGTGCTTAATGAAGTAGAAACAGAGCTTAAAATTATTTTGAACAAACAATGCTTTGCACTTTGTTGAACTTCAAGATTTACGTGCCGGACTTTGACCCACCCTCTTGTCGATTGGAATCAACAATGTTATTCTTTCGTAACAATGCTTTTTTCACGCATGTGAATTGCTCAGCAATCACAAACGCTGTCACTTTCGTTAGCACAGTTCTGGAGTTGTCGAAAATATAAATATATCTGTTTTTTTACAAGTTCATTATTAATGCTTGATGGCAGCTTTGAAAAGAAAAGCAGTAATGAAAATAAGAATGCAATGGAAAACCTATAACTGACGCACGATTTAGGAAGCTTACAAAGCCAAAAACCAGTTTCAAGTATGCTGCCAGTGCAGCAGGGGCGTAACGAGGATAGATGGCACCCAGTTCAAGAAGCAACTTTGGCGCCTCCATGTTCAAACCTGAGATCTTTGTACTGTATTGAAGAATGCACTTGTGATACTGTTGGGATTTTTGGCGCCCCCATAGTGATTCGGAGCCCGGGTAATTGTGCCCCCTTGCCCCTCTCGTTACGCCCCTGCAGTGCAGTCCGTGATTCCGGAGTAGATCTGCATGATACCAGGGAGCGTAACGAAGTTAAATGGCGCCCGGGCCAAGACGCCCCCATGCTTGAATCAGAGGTCTTATGAAAGCAAATTTACTGTTTTGAAGAAAGTATTTGTGACACTGTTGGGAATTTTCGGCACCCCCCGCAGTCATTCGCCGCCCCCATAGTGTTTCGGCGCCCGGGGAATTACTTCCCTCTTGCCCCCGCTCGTTACACCCCTGCATGGTATAGTAGTTTTGTAACATAAAGGTAAGTGGATGAGTTCATTGTCGAAAATAATGCCACTGATTTTACTATAATGCAGCATGTGAAAAGATGTTGCAACACATGTATGTTAGCAAGCACCTTACCGCTATCTGACAAAAATGTATTGAGTGTGTTTCATGACCGATCATTGTGACCTAAAAATGCAATTTTGCAACACCTCAGACCAACGCAGGAAAGGCGGCGTAGCATTGAATTATTACGTGTTAGCACGACGCTCCTCAACAAACCTCAGTACTCAGCAGTCAGCTCTAATGCAAAAATACTGGCAAAATACCAGCTGTCAGCTTGGTGGAGTGAATAATTGCCTTTACGCGGTCATGAAAATTTCAGCTTATTGGTTCAATATTTGCAGTCCCATTTCAGAGGGAAAAATGCGTTTTTTCCCCCCTGGTTGCGCGCCTAGCAACAGTGACTGATCGCCATGTGGCAGGGGTGGTGATGCAGACCGCGTAAACATTTAAAATACGGCCCGTATCTGAATTTTTGTCACCCAAGATAGAACTCAAATCGCATCAAAAAGAAACTCTGTGATAAACAGATACTTAGTAAGTCAAGAGACGTATCTCTCACTCATTCTCCTAGTTTTCTCTCCATATTTTCGTTGGGAAGATAAGGGAAAAAGTTTAAGATAAAATTATTTATTTTTGCAACCCGCCAGCAACATTTCGCAATATATGTGGCCTGTGGTAGTGAATAGGTTCCCTGCCATATGGTGATGATGCTTTTGTTGCAATTGCAAACCCGTAGACACCTCACACCGGCCACGAAAAAACAAATTTGACATGATTAGCGAAATCTTTAACCGACAGCAAAATGCATAGCTTATTGGTTAAATCATTCGGTGTAAATCAGAAAACTTTGAGCAGAAAAACAATTGTCTGGTGCAAATTTTAGTTTTTTTAGTGATAAATGTGGTGTTGGCTGATATTGGCGGCTTTAAATTGGTTATAGGTTGAATCTAACCTGTGTTTGCTGGCCTGGATAGAAGCAGGTCCATCGCCAGACCAACAGCATTGGGGTGGCTCAGAACCGTCGCCAGAAAATTCTCATTAGGGAGGTTTTGCAGTTCTGCAGGGGACTTTGCGTTTGTTTGCGGGGGCTTGAGATTATAAAAGTAACCAAAACTCCAATTATTTATGGTGTTTCACGTTCCAATTTTGGTGGGCTTGGAGCTTTGTGTGGGTGGGCTAAGCCCACCAAAGCCCCCCCCCGTGGCGATGGGACTGGGGTGGCTTTAAGCCTGTTTGGGTAGGGTTCATAATAGTACACAATAAATTGGAAAATGACTTTATCGTGGAGAATAGAGCTTGAGTTTGCAGGTATTTCCTGTCAATTTAGGGTCTCATTCCGTCTGCCCCTACTTTTTTTGAACAGTGTCACATCTTTTTTATAATCTGGATTGATGGGATTTATATTTTTTTCTTGACATCAGCAGTGCAATGTTCAAATACATAAAACCAGAGACGCTGGAGCAGCGGTAGGGCAGGGAGGCAATAAAAGAGTTGAGCGCAGTGGAAGCTTATAAAAAACAAAAAAATCATTGCTTAGTTATGCTTGTTTCTGTTCAGCAACAATGTTGACCTCAAAAATAACAATAGAAATAACAGAAAACCATTCCGAATTTTTTGGGTGGACGCATAACTTCAATAAATCGGTTTCAATTCGATCTTGATAGACAATAAAATTACCTATGATACTATCATAAAAAGGCACATCCGTCCCCATTGCTCCTCTTTCGAAAGGGCAGGTATCTGGGCACGTGATTTGTCAATTTTTCCCATGGAAGCACTGCTGGGTGCATAGAGTGAGAACACTGGAGCATAAGGTGAGAGTGTTGGAGATGTAGAAAAGCTGCAGACTGTACCATAGCACACTTATCTGATGGTTCATTCTGGTAAAAGGTTGGGGACCACTGCCTTACGGTACATCTTTAAAACATTTATTTTTTGCTAAAACATTTTTGGGACACCAACAGTGTTCTCATTATGTGTAACCTGTGAAAAACAGGACCCATCTTCTTGGACCCGCTTCAACTTTTTGTGAATTAGGGATATAAAGCGATTTAAACTGTTGTGATTCCATGAAAGTTTGCATAGTTCGACCAACAAAAATTTCCACCTTTTTAGCCTACAAAAGATAACCACGTTTATGTGATACCCAACGATTGTCACAGAGAACCATGGGTGACGTTAATACTTCTTGTGATTGAAAAATTTATAGTATCTAGGGAAATGCCTTTTTCTGGGAAAAGCAAGCACGCGATTCTTCGGAGCTAGAGATGTGTTGTTCTACACGATCATGAAAAACCATAGCGCGTATTTTAGCTTTTGCCAGGTTTTTTTTAAGGAAAATGTTAGGTACCCAATATGAACCTGTAGGGACCCGATTTCTCTGATTCTAGGGACCCGATTTTCTTTGATTCTAAGGCCCCAATTATGATTTTTTTCTGATTCTAGGGACCCGATTATGATTTTCTCTGATTCTAGGGACCCAATTTATTTTATTCTAGGGACCCATTTATGATTATCTCTGATTCTAGGACCCGATTTAAAACACCTGGCTTTTGCTATATTTTGTTCAAAATTGACTCAAAACGTACAGTACAAAACGTAATGCAAAAACATTTCACTTTATTGGAGATCAGGTTGCCATATTTTAACCAAATGAAGCTATCCGATTTTGTCATGCTATATATCTACAAAAATGTATACCTACCAGCGCATTTATTCGACGTACTTCCAAGCAAAAACGTTCCATCGCGTTTCCCAAGAAGTCGCAATTGCACACCTCTATGGTCCAAGGTTTAGGAAAGGACTGGAGGACGAAAAACAAGTTGGAGACATCACTTGGAAGGATAGTGTCAGAAAAAGAAATACGGTGGGCGATGAGAGGAACCAAGTTTTCAATTACTTCCCGATCATTCGCTTCACGAATCCAACTGCACACAGATCGGATTGTTTTCAAATCCAACCCTTTTTCTACAGTTGTTTCACCTTTTATATTTGTCGTTAGATGATTGCATTGTTGATGCAAATAAGAGGCAACGACCTTTTGAAGTAAATCTTTTTTTTTCTTCCACTGCCTTGATGCGTAGTGAAAGCTTGTTGTTTGCAGCAGATACCTCACAACAGAATGATTACATAAACCAAAAAGACACATTGTCACAAACTCCCACTGTTCATCCCAAATATACTCAAGACCTTTATCGAACTCATCTGCAGAGGCAGACAGCATCAGATACACAGCAGCAAAAAACTCTTGCCAAAGAAGATGAGCGAAATGAATTCTTTTGTCTCCACTCAGTAATGCTGGTGCAAGGCCAAATGCATCAGCAGGTGTCAGAAACGATGTAAGACTATCATGATCCAAGCCAACTTCCACCAAGTCATGTCTTCCAAACGTTACTTGTTTTCGAAAAAATCCGTTCCAAGCCAATTCTGACAATCTAGTCAGTTCCAGACTCTGTCCTCTTACTTGCTCTCCTCGTAAGTATTTGCTACACACTGACGAAATAACTTTGGTAATGGACACAAAACCTGTATCTTGGACATTTTCCATGAGGTAATGGAGAGCTAGAATAAAATTGATGGGGACGTAACAGTAGGAGGAAAGTTTAATATTTGTTTGAAATACTTCTTTAATTTGATTATATTTGTCAGGGCAAATTTGATAGGCGAGTTGATCCCGGTCTGCCTCATCTAAACCAAGTACTTCAAAGACAAACCGAGGCCTATGGTCGACGTGGAGTTGATAAAACTGTTTGGGCCGTGATGTCACAATTATTCGAGCGTAGGGCAGCAATTTTCCACTGATCAGATTTAGCAGAAAATGAATTGGTTTTGCATGGTCATGCAGATTCACTGCAGGAGCTCGTAATGTGAAGTCATCTACAAACATTTCGTCGAGGCCATCCAGGACAATGACAGCATCGCGATCTTCGGCGATTTTTTGCAGCAAATAGTCACCAAACTCTTTTGAAGGATTCACATGTGGAAGAATGTGTGACAAGAGAAACTCAAGAAGAGACATTGTTTTTTGGAAATCAATCCTCCGAATGAATATGAAAAACAGGATTGTGTTGTTCGGGAGTATTTGCTCATCAAGAAATTGAACAACCAATTGCTTCGCTAACGTAGTTTTTCCCATTCCAGGATTTCCAATTATTGCTGTGACATTTCCATGCCTGTCAATAAAGACTTTTTTGTCTTTTTCATTTGCAAAACTTATCAGCTGGGCATCAAACTCTGCAGTCCGTTTCGGAAGAAGAAGCATATCGTGAACAGTCAAATCACCACGTGATTGTTCGTACAGTCTTTCGAAATCCTTTCTGCGCGCATAATGACCTGTATCATCATAATCAGAATGCAGTTGCATCATAGTTGTTGAGCTCCTAAGCTTTGCAGGAATCGGAATTATTTTCGGACCAGCTGGAGAAACGTCATGTGCACAATCTCTCCGTGCTTGCTCACGAATTGCTTTCATAAGGTGTTCCACTGACAAATAAAAGTTTCTTTAAAATTTCATTTTTTGAGAAATGTGGTTCATCATGATTGCCTTCTTAAAAACGTTAAAACACAACTTGTTACAATATGCTGGGAATGGGAACATCAACATCTCACGCATTACACTGCATTTTTAGAATTTACGCTGAAACCTATTACCGAGAACTTTTGCAAAAACAGCCCAGACGAATTTTGTCAAGATAGCTGTGATTATTTTAGAGACCTGCTATCCCGGAACGACCGCCTGATTAAAAACCTAGGGCCTAGGAACTGAAAAGCAGAAAACGAGTTTTACACTGTGGCAACAGATGTGAAAGCACTTTACTGAAGCTTGTGCAGAGACACCGCAACTAAAACTCTTGAATGTGCCTTGGAGCAGGAGCGGGTCCGGCCAGTAAGGTTAGCGGGGATGATTTCAGTAATATTTGGTAATCAAGTCTTATTACAGGTTCACAACTGTAGGCGAGATGAAGTATACTTCACAACTCTGCTGTGGCAAAACAATGGGCGGAAAATGGCCTTGTATCGCGAATGCTGTTTTCCAAATTGCACAAAATCATGGTGAATAAAGTGACTTTCGCAGGTTTTGGGGGGGGGCGATCGCCCCAATTGCCCGCTCCTGGATCCGCGGCTGCCTTAGAGAGGCATTCAATCTCCAACACCAAGGCCCGCAAAATTATTTTCGAATGGAACAAAATTTGTCTCAACAAAGTTGTCAGAGAATAGTTTCGATGAAATTTGATTCATGTAGACTTCATAGTATAGAACTTCATAGTCTACATCAGGGGTGGGCAACCTTTTTGCACACCAAGCGCCAATTTTTCCAAACGTGAATAGAGATGCAACATACCGTCGGACATATCTTGTAACAATGTTACTTCACCTCATTATTGATTTATCAGGTAATATAATCAAATACAAATGGAATATCTGGTAAAGCAGCAAATCAACTTAAAATTTTTAACTTTTTAATGAGACTT
>JGI24158J21664_10006962_pt1 | contig 14972 bp, 14 predicted proteins | sample Ectturendosymbi3_FD_21664 | JGI IMG/M metagenome (IMG submission 21664) | reverse complement strand
TACAGGAAACCTACCTTCACTGGCCAGTATCTACGCTGGAATTCCTTTAGCCCCCACAAACGGAAAATCAATTTAATTGGTACTTTGGTTCACAGAGATTTTATGATCTGTTCAAAAGGCAAACTGGACCCAGAGCGTGACAAAATCCGCTCAATCCTATTGGAAAATGGCTACCCGGAACATTCAATCAACTCCACTCTCAAATGAAGACTTCAACAACTAAACTCGAGCCCGGTCCACACAGTGAAAAAATGCCCAGTCTACCTAGATGTTCCATGGATCGGAAACGTTTCGACGAGGTTCGAAAAGCAGATCACGTCTGCCGTGAAACGCTGCTTCTTTTCCGTCGAACCACATGTTGTTTTTACGATCCGATAGCTCTTACCAGCAACAAAGAAAGATGTGCTACCTTCCCATCATCAAAGCAACGAAATTTACCAATTTGTGTGCCACTGCGACAGTCGGTACGTTGGTCGCACGTCTCCGCGCTTAGAAAAGCGAATTAAACAACACATTCCAAAGACAATTACCAATCCTCCCACTCCACCCATCCGTCAAAGCCTTCCCCGCCCCGGTAAGGCCACCCCCACAATTTCACCAATCCGCCATCGGTCAACATCTTGACAACGCCCAATGCGCCTTACATTACAATCAAGACAAGTTCTCTGTTCTTGCTCGAGCTCGCACTCCATTTAATCTCTCTGCCCTAGAAGTGACTTTCATCCAATCTCTTAATCCCCTTCTCTGCAAACAAAAAGAATTCGTTTACTCCGGGAAGATCTCCTAAACCTTTTCGACAAAGTTCGAAAAGCAGATCAACTCTTTCCATTGGCTAATTGTTTCAACCAATGAGAACTCTTCTTTTCCGATCTCCTAAACCCTTTCCTATTGGCTACTNTTTCAACCAATGAGAACTCTGCTTTCCTGTTTATAAACCAGTTCGGTTGTTCCTCCACTTCATTCTGACGATGTCCCTTGAAGAGTATCAGACGAAAAGCTTTGGGATGAATCTCTTACTTCACGTCATCTAAAATTCCAAAACATTTACAAGATTTTCTGTGAAGCAAAAATATCGACAAGGCAGTATGGCTGCAAGCAAGGAAGTTTAGATCAGCGAGAGCAGTTTTTGCTTTTGTTTCTGCTGTGCTGTTGGATTTGTTTTTCTGCTACACCAGAATAAGTCTTGTCCAGATCCAGTACACAGAGAAACCGCGTTTTAGAAAGTCATATGGTGGATTATCTCAGTAGATTACCCATGTGGATTTATTTATTTGTGGATTACTTTCACTGAAGAACTGCTGCCGAAAAGTCAAAAAACCTGAGTACCTCAAGGTTCGCAGAGGAGGAAAAGGTGCGGTATCGAATTTTGTTTTATTTTCTATATGCTTCCTCTACAACCCTTTAAACATCAGGATTTGTGACCTAAGAACCCAGCATTATACCCTGTGAGCAGAGAGCGAGTCAAGTTCCTTCATCAAGTACCCAACAGTTTCTCTTAAAATTTCCCCCTATTTTTCACCATAGAACATCAACAACCCAGTTATAACCAAATAGCCTCCCATTCCTCTCAACAAACTAATCCTTTCTGGTACGACAAACAAGTGGAAATTCATAGAAAGTTTAAGCAGCCTATGAAACGTTTTGCAATCTATGAAGAATTAAAAAAATTAGATTGTCCTTTCCAAACAAAAATATAATCAATTATACAGCTCCCCGGACTACGAGCAACGATCCACGCAATAGATAGACAAGCCGCTATCCAAATTAAAGAAATCCTGATGCGATCAACTCTAATTGAAGAAATTACGATTCGGAGAAGACGAAATAAAGTTAATCCTTAACCGAGTACTACCATAATTCATAAACAGCCACATCATGAAAGTGATTGAACCTTACGCCAGACCAATTAGAGTAAATAACATGGTTGATCAATACGGCATTCAGACAGGTAGAAAGCATGCCTTCGTTAAAAGAGAAGGAATGCGCCACATTCCACAATTCCTACAAATGGGAGCGGTACAGGTCCATGTTAAATACGAGGAGCAACCAGCCTTTTGCGAGTACTGTAAAGAAAGTGGACACGAAAGGCCTGAATGTAGACACCTTGATGAAGTTCGAAAGCAATGGCAAAGAAAAGAAAACAAACAGAAATTTGAAGGAACAACTACAAACGAAAAAGATAAAGTTATACCACAGCAACCCCAAACGCAGAGATAGTCTACGAAACAGAGTACCCCCAACTCGGAAAGCAAAATAAAAGAGCAAGAGAAGAAGTATCCCCGACTGACTACATCACAAATTGTTGTAAAATAAAACTGTAGAGTATAAGAAAATCAGATCTGTGCTCCTGTGCGAAAAAGTTTTACAAGTGTAAATGCGGATACTGGTATGCCGAAACGGCATGCATTAATGACTTTCGATGTGAACTGTGTGACCGTATGCACGTCAAATGTCCTTCCACCTCTGGCCGAACCCAATACTTGAACAAAGGTGAAATTACGTCGCCTTGTCGGACACCTTTATTTAATAGGGATAGAATTGGTGATGGATTTGTTAACTTGGATTTGAGAGGCAGCATGGTACTGAATTTGTGTTATGTATTTACAGAAGGTGTGCGGGAATTTTTGATGTTGTAGTACTAAATTCAGCCAGTTATATTCGATTGAGTCAAACGCTTTTTTGAAATCTAAACTAATGAGGTAAGAAGCTGCTGTGTTGTGCCAAATGGTTGATGTCCCTTAGAGTAATTGAAGCAGTATGGGTAGATTTTCCAGGTTGGGCATGTTGTAATGGGGAAATTAGGTGGTTCAAACTGTTTTGGAGTCTTTCATTTAATATTCTATTCAAGATTTTGTAGTCTACGTTTAGAAGGGATATGGGTCTATAGTTTTGCATACCAGCTGGATTTCCTTTTTTGAAACGTAAAGTAATAACGCCTTTAAATAGTGTTGGGACATAGTCTGTCTGTAGGTATGTATAGTTTAGAGCATCGAGTAGTAGGTGCTTTATGTTGTTGTAGAAAATTAAATAGAATTCTAAAGAGATGCCGTCCGGGCCTGGGGTTTTTCCTTTTTTCATTGTTGTAATGGCGCCATGTAGTTCTTTTGATGTTATTGGTTTTTCGAGTTCTACACTTTGTTGGGGGTTTAGTTTTGCTACATTTTGGTCTAGGAATTTGGAGGCTATATTTTGGTCGATATTAGTAGAAGAGTACAGATTTTTATAGAAGGTTTCAAATACCTCTACTATTTCGTTTTGGGTTGTAGTTTGTCTGCCGGCTTGTGTTTCTAAATTTGGTATTATGTTGTGTTTTCGTCGCGGGTTTAGTTGTTTATATAAATGGTTTAAGGAAATGTTTTGGAATTCTTCTAGGTCTGCTTTTTGTTTTAGGAGACTATTTCGGGCATCCTTCAGAAATTGGGTGTGTAAAGATTTCCTGTATGTGTTGTAACTTTTTACGTTTTCTTTGTTTGGATTAGTGATCATTTCTTCTCTGCGTTTGTACAGTATTTGCTGTTTTTATTTTTTCCAGGGTTAATATCCGTGCGTCATTTCGCGATTGTGTTTTTAAGAGTTTTCTAATCTTATTTTTCAATGTTAACCATTGCTGTAGTGGATTTGGGAGTTTGTTTGTTTGAGTTTTTTCCTGTATCAAATTTGAGATTTGTGTTTGGTATTCTATGTTTTTGTATGTGTTGATATTGTTTTTCCACGGGTGGCGTGTCTTGTTGTCTGTGGGGTAGGGGAGGGTTATTGTGAGGGTAATGAGATCGTGGTCGGAGAAAGGGTAGGGAAGAATTTGTGATTTTGTGGTGTGATAGCGAGGTTAACGTAGAATCTCTCTAGCCGGGATTGTGAGTTTGGGGCGTGGTGGGTATTCGTGGTTAGGGGTGCAGTAAGTGTCGTGAAGGTTTAAATTGTTTCTGAAGGTAATCAGGGTTTGGGTTTCGGGTATGTTTTAATAGGTGGGTGCTTGTCTAAGAGGGGGTTTTCTATACAGTTGAAATCGCCGGCGAGTATTAAGGGGTAATTCGGGTTTAAATATGGGTATAAGTTATCGAAAAAGGTGTGATTTTGGGTTCTATTTCGTTTTCCTGAGGGGGCATATATATTTGTTATTTGGAAGTCTTGGTTATTCAAGAAGATTTTTGCCGTTAAGATTCTTCCATCAAGATCATTTGCTATTTTTTCCATATATATATATATGTTTTGTTTTTAACAGAATTGCTACGCCAGCGTTGTTTTTTTCATTTGTTGGGGAGTGGAAAATTGAATGACCTAGGGTCCATTCATTTTGCCAGGTATATTGAGTCAATGTCGAGCTGTGAGTTTCTTGGAGAAGAATTATGTTTGTATTAGTGCTTTCTGAAAAGCGAAATACTGCAGTTCGTTTACATTTGTCGAGTAAACCATTAACGTTGAAACATGCGATCGTAACATCCATTTTAAATACAAAGAAAAAATAAATAAAGAAAATGGTAACAATACAGAGATAAAAAACAAATACAGGGTGTTAGATCGTTTCCGTGCTCAAACTAGCACCCGTGTCGTCATATACTGTTCCACATTTATACCCATTAAGCCCCACCCTCTTTATACTAGCCCTTAACCCACTCATTACCCACATCCAAGCCAACAACTCCATCTCCCCTGTACCCAACCCCACAAAGAACCTGCCCAAACTCACCGCATATGCAGACGACATAATCCTCACATTCATTAATCCACTATCACTAAAAGAAGCACTCAAAACAATCACACTCTTCCAAAAAGCCTCCGGACTAAAATTAAACCCAACTGAAATAACTGGTGTAGCAATATATAAAAGTCTAAACATAACAAATGATTACAATATCCAATGGCACCCAGACTGCATCGAACCCCTAAACATCATGATCGGTTCACCCCCCGCAATAACATCTACGTGGAACAGAAACATCAAAACACTACAGAAGACTGCCACCAACCTAAACCACCCATTCGCAAACTACGACATAAAGTCTACTCTCTCAAAAACCATCCTGTCCCCTCATATCTCTTATTTTGCCCATACTTACCCCTACCCCAAACAAAAGTCGAACAAATCAACAACATAATAAGCATGTACATCCCTGGACCAAACAACCCAACCCTCCCAGTTTCAACCCTTTCACAACCCCGACAAAACGGAGAATACGCGACAGCAGATATACCCCTAATAGCCCAATTAAATTACATAAAAATACTCACTCCTTATACACGAATGAGATTACTAAATGAAAAACTACCTTACCACCTCAACCAACTCGAATATATACTATCGGACTCCAAATTAGCAATATCTTCCAATTCCCAAAACTCAATAATACTTCTCATGTTGCTCAACCCTCACTGCACTGTAAAGAGATAATAAGAATATTAGAACAATATAAGATCCGCTCACATCTGGACTGCACGTTACTCAGGCCCGTAACCAAGGGGGCGAAACCCCCCTGGAAAAATGTGTTGGACATAGTTTTAAAATGTTGGACATAGTTTAAAAAATTTGGGCCCCTCTCGGCAAACTCTTCGCCCCTCCTGGGGTCCCAAGCTGGTTACGGGCCTGAGGTTACTGTAGAACTGCAAGTTAACACTGGATCGCAGCCACCGACACGTTGGGAGCCATTTGTTGCAGGCACAATGCTGCGTTGCCCTGAGCCAACCAAAGAAAGAGTCGAACTGACAATCCTCAGCATAATAGCAATTGAGATCAGACATTTTATCAGGTTCGCTCTTCTATTGCTGCTACGAATTCTACGTTATATGCGGCGTAATCTTGTCGCCACATGGGCTTAGGCTAATGACAGTGGCAGGAATTTGGATTTGAACAAGATTCGGTTTTCGCATTTGCATTATATTTTGCAATAGCCTGCAACTTTTGGTGTGGATATGAATCTGAAAAACTTGAATCACTTTACAGGTATCTGGAAAAGACTCAAGGTCACAGTATGAGGTCCACTGCCAAGATCGCGACATGCAAATACCACATTAAACCACGATAAGGTGTCAATATATTGTGTTCTGATGACCCCTCAGTGAAAGCGAAGTGTCAGGTCTACCTCTATGCAAATTGGGGAGACTTGATCCTTGAAATGTACCATAGCGCGACTAGACAGGCAAAACAGAAAATTTCCGCCGGTCTTAATCATCACTGAAGCAAAAAATGATCATTTCTTTGTGTGCAAACGAACAGGGTTTGTCCATCAGGAACTCAGATATTTTGAAAAAATGACTCTGACTCGAGTCACTGACTTTGACTCGAGTCGACTCATTCTGTGAAAAACGTGACTCGAGTCGAGGACCATTTTTCTCAATGTCTCTCGAGTCGAGTCCGAGTCAACAAAAATCGTGACTCGAGTCGAGTCATTGACTCGAGTCACGCTATCACTGATACTAGGGATACATTTTACCGATAGATGCCATGTTTTATTCACTCGAGTGATAGAATGTTTGCTGTGCTCTGCATGAGCGTCCTGTACTCTTCAGAGATGAGTGGACTGTGAAAATTTTCAGTCTGAGTCCAGTCCTGATCCGATAAAATTGAATCCGATCCAGTCCTGATCCGCAATTTTTTTTAAAATCACCAGTCCGATCCAGTCCTGATCCGCGAAGGTAAAATCATGTGTTTTTGTTTTGCCTCATGAGGCAAAAGAATGTAGCAGCCATGCTAGTGCGACCGCTACATGTAAGCAAAGTCGGCCAAAACAAAGAGAAGGGAAAGACCAAGCAAGTGACACTTAAAAGTGACTTCCATGCATATGGAAATAGGCGATCTCTTTGGCCGAAACACCTAGTGTGCTAGCGCTATGACATCACCAACGACTTCCACCATCAATCAATCCAAGGTTCAATTCCCTTCTGAGGCGGTTCAACAAGACAACTGGGACGTTCTGCTTCAAGAACTACTGGAGCTATTTTGCCTTTAGCCAAATACGATTGGTTGAAGGCAATATAGTTCCAGCAGTGCTTTTGTCTCATGAGGCAAAATAGACACAGCCTTTTGGCATTTACAAAATTTAACAAGGAAGTGTCCATTTGGCATCAGAAGGAAAAGCACTGATGGAGTTATTTTGCCGCTAGAATTCGATTGCTTGGATTGGTCAAGTGACAAGGTCGATACACTTGGATTAGCGTAAGATCCTTGTTACATGACCTAAAACCCTAAACCTAAAACCAAAGCTAAACCTAAACTAAACCCAAAATTCAAACCTAAACCAAAACCTAAACCTAAAAGTTGAACCTAAAACGCAAACCCGAAAACTAATCTGCGAACCTAAGGAAGTGACTATTCGTCCGCCTGTCCTGTCGCAATTCAAATAAAACGGTCACTTTGTCATTGAAACCGTGTGGATCGTATAGTGTAATGATTATGCGCTACGCTGTCTATACTTTAGGTTTTCGGTTCGAATCTCACCTTGCTAACTTTGGTTTTGTTTTTTTCTTTCGACTTTCCTTTAGGGTTAGGTTAGCTTAGGTTAGGGTTGGCTTAGGTTAAGATTAGGTTAGCTTAGCTTAGGTTTAGGTTAGAGTTAGAGTTAGGTCAGCATTTGGTTCGGGTTAGGGCTACGGTTAGGATTAATTAAGGTTAGGTTTAAGGTTTATCTTTTACATTTACTTCGTTTCTACCAAGCCTACTGCACTCTCGTCATGTGTTACTGTCATGTTACGGAAGGCGGTCGAATAAGGCTTCAAATTTAAAGATCCGCAGGCGGTTCTATACCCACTGCCTAAACCTAAACCCTGACGTAAACCCTAAACCGAAACTTAAACATACACCCTCAATGTAAACCCTAAACCCCGAACTTTTTGAAAAAGTACATTGAAAGCACTCCTATCAAAGGTGTAACCTGTACAAGCGATGCCAAAGGAATTGGTGAGAGCAGAACCAAGGAACAATCGCACAGTAGACATAGGCCTAGACACTAACCAGTCACCTATCTTCACGTTGCTATTAGAATAGAACTCAATGTTAGATGTGAACAAAGGTGGATACAGTTCGAATTGCAAAAGAGCCCCAGCAGAGTTTTGCATTTGATGGCAAATTATAAACTGCCATTTAGCAAACCTAAGAAATTGGATCACAACTAAAATTGTTGATATTTTCAGAATATTCACATTAAAACAACAAAAATGTTCTCAGTCCGATCCAGTCCTGATCCGCCAATTTTCAACAAAATTGCAATCCGATCCAGTCCTGATTCGGCCAAAATTGGCTTCAGTCCTGATCCAGTCCTGATCCGTGCTCATATCTGGTCCTCTTGTGCGAAGGTCACTTGGTGGAATCAGTAGCCTACTTTCAAAAGTTTTGCTTTCAATCTCGAGTGAAAACCAGAAGCATGAACACTGATCAGAGTAGCCTTACCAGTCGAAGCACAGAAATAGTCTTATTGTGATATTTGTTTATTACCACTTTGGTACTGGACTCCAACATCTAATATAGGCGTTTGTATTGCAGGTAGTATCTGGTAGTATGGAAAGTCTAAGAAATACATACAAAAACGCATTTGGTTTGATGAAAGTAAATATAAATTTATAGATGAAATCGATCATGACACGCCGGCTTCATTAGCTTCGCAGTTTCCAGAACCAGATTTTTGAAGGAAGGGAAGAATAAGCTTCTTTCAGCAGGATTGTATCAGAACGTCTTTTCGATTGATTTGCCTGGAAGGAAATTGCATTAAGCCTTGCAACAACTAGATCTAACGACTACCACGTAGGCTGTTTGTCAGAGAAAGGATTTTCGTATTTGGTCGAGCTCATGGGCGTTGGAAGGGGGGCAGGAGACCTTGACCAGTTGGGTTTTGAAATTTCATTTTTCCCATACATTTTTGAAGAAAAATGTTTTCCTGCTAGTTTTGAGTTGGTAAAATGTAATTTTACCATGGTTGGACCCTTCGGGAAAAATCCTTCGGACGCCCATGGTTGAGCTAAAAACTAAAACGCGAAATGCGCTGGAATACATTAACTCGTTGAAGATTGCATTGGAAAAATTAATTCATCCGCAGTTTGAAAAGTTGATCACTAAAGTTCGGGAGCAGTGTGGCGCGAACAACCATTATCAAAGTGATCTCGTTAGGTTATCTCTATTGTTACTTGCTGCCGCAAGCTTTGCGCACATGCCTCTCGGGCTTTCCGATCGCAACAGTAGCTTCCCAATTCTTGACAGTTGATGTGGATTCGGCTGTCTTTAAATGTGTTATATAGCTTCTGCAGATGTACGAAAATCAAATATAGTAATAAGATTGTACAGTAGTTAAGCTATTATTGTCACATGGGACATGCAGTCGCAATGGAGTGAATGGGAAAATGCAGCAATCGATTACAGGGGTGAATGTCTTGAACGAAACCGAAAAAGGTTAAGAAGCACTGGCATAGCCTACAGCAGTACACCGATCAAGTGTAGGTTGAAGACCATGTTAAGGAGATGCTAACACTAGGAGTACCAAATCCTTGGTTTAAGACTCAGTTTCGAAGATGCTAGCACTGGCAGTAACAAGTCCTTCGCTAAAATAAATGATAGAACCTACAACTTCCAAAAGTGACTCCATCATCGACTCGGCGAAAATAATTTTCTTTGAGGGGCTGCGCTCTGGAAAGATATTGAACAGAGTCTGAAAACCCTGCCCAATGTCACCTTCTGCAAACAGTATAAGAATATCTCGTAGCTTTATTTTAATGTTTTTACGTAATCATATTTAGCTATATGCCTTTTCATGGTAACACCTGTCTCCTCCAAGAGTGTAATGCACAATTTCGTTTGCTTGTATTTTCCTGTTTTGTCAATTGTGTGCTTTGTACGATTGTTTTTCTGCGTTGCGACGCTTATAACGTATTTATGCATTGCGGCACTGTATTTGTTTTAGCTAATTTCTGGGGCGCCTCGACTACATAGCTTTATCATTTTTTCGCCGTCCTGGTTGCAAGCCTACATTCTAGCAGTTGTCCAAAGAGGAGGCAAGACTTTTTATGGGTTTTTCTCTTGGTCCAAAATAAAACAATTTTTGAAATAGGATATTTGATCACCACAACCAAAAGCTTTAGTCAATCTTGGACCAATGTACATGTTATTAGTTTGTTTTCTGTAATTCCAATCATGTCATCTTGGATGACAGGAGAATTGATGATGCCTTCGAATAGTTGGTGCGAAAGCCATATTGCTATGTGGATTTAAAATGCGATTACAGAAGAATACAATATGCTTTCAATCAATTTTTTCAAATGTTTGCAGGGGTGGAAAATGGTCTTTGGAGATGAGAAGTATTTCAGGGATGGTGTATTTTCAGAAATTTAAAAGGTTGGCAAAATCACGTGGTTCCATACATTCAGTAAAAAATTCTGATAATCATGAAGCTTTTCAGCATTAACAGACAGTTTTAAAAACTTTTCTGGAATGTCACGAAAGTTAAATGTCGTTTTACATTTTTGAGATGAAACTATTTGGATTACTTCAACAAGGTTCGGTACAATGGAACACGAATAGGAAAACCACACATTAGGTACCGAAAGGTGTGAGGGACAAGTCTGGAAGATGTTTGTCAATATTGGTGAACAGAATATTTAACGCATTTGGTTATGATTACTGGATTCAGAAATGTAAGAATTCTGTCATGGGCGACTCTTGATGGATAATTGCATGACGATATCAGCACATGAAACTAAGTAAAACCTGGGAATTTCTGAAAACTTGGTTACAAAAGCGGAAATACTCTCTTTTCGCTAGAACAGCACGCCTGGCATCAATGCCAATGAGGAAGCCAGTGATTCTATGAATCGACTCTTGCCAGTGACTTGATCTGAGGCGAGTCGCGTTTTGCGATGAAATTTCTCGATTTGTGCAACATTTTTTCAAAACATCTTGAATCGAGTCACACTTCACAACAGTTCGACTCGACCTGAATCACATTTTTTACAGGGTTTAACAGAGGTGAAACTTCCAGCTTGGTCGGCTCAATCCCGTTGCCACGGGGGGCTGAACCTCCCAAAATTGAAACACCATAAATCAGTTGAATTTTTAGAGTGTCAAGTCCCCCCGGCACAAACCCAAACCCCCCTTATAGAAAACTTTCTGGCGACGGTTCTGTCGCCCTGGAAAACGCCATTGGGCGGTTGTTGTGCAAATATTTTTACTGCTAACCCTGTTGACATATATTGATATATGCTGTTTCGAACAACATTCAAGGATGGGTGTTAATGATTAACACCTACAGTACTTTATTAGAAAGAAGTTTTTCAGCTCAGCGTATTAGAAAAGAAGTTTTTCAGCTCAGCGTTCTAGCCGTGTTGATACAGACATGTGCTTTCCAGTCGTTGCGTTCGTAGATGCCAGAGATGGGCAAATAGCGCGGCTAGCGGTCTGCAGAAGCATTCAGGAAAATCTTCAAATTTGAAATACTTTTCCATTGATCATAGTAAACGTTAGTGCTGAGGCTGACTGAACCAAGACTTGCTTCCGTTTCCATTACAGAAGGTCCAGCCCTCCGCTATGCGCGGCCTTCTCCCCCGAGCTAAATTAATTGCCCATCCCTGGTATATGCTGTTCAAAACTCCTATGAATTCATGAATACGCTTACCAGGGCGCTTCGATTTACAGCAGTACTTATAAGTGGCGGTGTAAAGTTTTGGTTCGGCATCATTGAACACTACTTATTAGCCCAGCACATTGACGCAAATTCCACAAAGTATCATTTGGTGCAGTGCCTTTCTGTCAGGGTTATCAGGTCAAAATACGACTGATACAGACAGTTCCCAAATTAAAGCAGATATCTCGTCGTTGGTAGTCTTCTTTACGTCTTGTTTTTGATGAGTGTTTGAGTTTTTTCTCGGTGTAAGTTGGCTTTGTTGAACAGTAACATTTTGCACAATATACAGCTTTGGAAACAAAGTTTGACACAAATTTTTCAGATAAGGACGTCCGCCTTTTCTGTTTAAGCTACGAACTACATTGTTACGAACAACTTTTCAAGTTTTAATTGGCAAATACACGGAATACCGACGAAGCCCACATGAAACGCATTTGACCAACATCGCTTAGCAGCAAAAACAAGCATCGAATAGAACAAGTCGATAAACCGGGTACGGGATTCCAACCCGTATCAGTCATCTGCAACTCGTGCTACGCCTGCCGGCCCTCGCCACAGGGCAGCCTTCAGTCCTTCACCGACAAGCAGAACTCAACTGCCTGATTTCGAACCCTTCAGTGAATGCGACTGATTTCTTCCACGGTTTTGATCAGATCGTCGACGGTGGCATCACGCTTCGTTCCGTCTTCTTTGAGCTGGAAATTCGTTGTTTTCATGATTGAAAGCCGTTGCACGCAGTTCAAATCTACCCGTTTTTCGAGAACACGATCTTTGGACTCCGCCATGGGCGTCGGAAGGGGGGGGGCAGGACCCCCCTGGATTTTGAAAATTTCAGCAAAAAAGGTGTTTTCTTAGTTTCGAATGGGAAAAGTAAAATTTCACCGCTTTTGGCCCCCCTAGAAAAATTTTGGAAAAATCCCCTAGTGCCCCCACTCTGGAAAAAATCCTTCCGATGCCCGTGCTCTCCACTACAAACAAGATTACTGCCAAGCAAACACTTCGGCTGTAAAATCTGCACGAATAACATAAACAGTAGATTCTACATTCTAAACGATAGTCGAACAACAAAGTTTGCTTGCATTAGCTGTCCCCTAAAGCCTGGGCGATTGCACTTAACTTGCTGATTTCAAAGTACACGTTTACCGTTACTCCGTTTGCGACCTTCACCATCTTGTCCCTGGGCAAGTCGAGGAAGTTCTCGACTAGGTCTCCGTCAACAAAACCCTTATGACCTTCGGTCTTGCGCGGTGTTGAAAACGATCTCCATGTATGGAAGGACGCCGAGTCAAGGTTTGCAAACCAATAACTGAAACGACTGAAATCTTACATGCTCGGCAGCTCTTAGCACTAAATACTCTTGAGATCGACTGATTCATCGCGAATGACCGTTTCTTGCCCGACTTTGGACCGGCGTTTTATAAACAACACAGTTTATTCGCAAACATGTTGTTCACTTTCATTATCAGAATTGCAACAGTTCATGCTTTTGTTTAGGTGACTCCATGCAACGGCATGTACTACAGTATTTTAGGAAAGTGCATCAATACCATTTTACCTTGAACTGGTTTCCAAGGTCACCGGTACTCAAGAAAACCTCCCCATGGACGCGTCAACCTGGGCAGTAAGGACACTACAGCAGAACCGTCGCCAGAAAGTTTGCAATAGGGGGCTTGACGTTCTGAAATTAATAGTGCTAATAATTCAATTTTGAGGATCTTTTTTTGGGGGGATAAGCCCTTAAATGCCCCCGTGGCGACGGGACTGCAATGCAGATCTACGTCTATAGACAAAACGACAACTGTTCGACATCGGATGCGAAAACGTATTCAACAAAGTCTAGAAGAACAAAGGATATAAGCTATGCTCGATGTTGCCGACGCTCTTGATGACTTTTGCCAATCGGTTCTGGACGCTGTGCAGAAAATTGAAAAGGTCTTCGTTGACCGCGGCGATGACACCGATGCAGCCGCACACTGTGCCGAAGAGGATGTTGCTCTGCAGAACAGCAGATTGTTAAAGACAGTGGAGGAGGAAGATCAACGAGGACTTTGGCGGTTGATGCTCGTGAAAATCAATCTGATTGCTAATGAGGAGAGACGAAGGCAGTTCGCCGTGAAGGGAGATATGTTTTTATTACCTGGAAATTTAAGGGCAGCGGCTACGAGAAACAGGTCGCGGGGTTTTGCGATTAGAAAGCACGAACTGTTATATCAAGAGTTTTTTAAGGAAAATGTTAGGTACCCGGTATGGCCCTCTAGGGACCCGATTTCTCTGATTCTATGGACCCGATTTTCAGTTCTAGGGACCCGAATCGGGTCCCTAAAACACCTCAAAAAACCTGGTTATCTACTCAGGGTTCCTACGCAATCTCGTGTACCCAGGTCAAATACAAGCACTATAACAGTTCACACGATGAAAGTAGAATGATCAATCTTATTAAAAGTATCAGAACAAAATATTATCAGAATGCAAATTATTTCCTTTTCCCTTGTACCAACAGAAAAAAAATTTTTTCCAGACTTTTCCAGGCTGGAAATGGTTAACCTTTTTCTATACTTTTCCAGACTCCGTAGGAACCCAGTACACTGATCTAATCTATCAGGGTGATCTGTTACCAAATGAGTGTTCACGATTTTTCCGCTTCTGCGATATTAAAAAAGTAAAGAAACGCAGGAGCTGCACGACCTACCGTCGACACACTGTCAAGTCAGCAAACGTCGTTACTGTTGCACGGTACCAAAGAAATAATACCTGCGCTGGAGTCAAAGTCTCGCCCAAGTTCTGCATGACTAACGAACCGTGTCGGAACACATTTACAAAATCGCCCAAGTGGTACAAGCACGCTTCCTGCAGTCGCGAACGGGCATCGTCGGTCGTGGCCGCACTGCAACAGTTGAAGTAGATTTGTTTTAATGAGTCGATCGAAGAGGGTTTTGAATGAGACCAACGTGCTTCTACGTTCAGTACCTGTCTTTTTGGCAAACAAATAGGTTCAGGTAATTTTCGGCGCCCAAAAACGTGTCATCGTCGATCACTTCGACCGCTGTCATCCAGTTCGGGTTGTAATCTCGTGCAATCTGTCAGAAAACATATTTGATATTTGACGACTTGACCCAGTGTACGTTTTTTGAAGGCCTAAAATTCAATGCAACGGTAAAAATATGCGATGCACTCTTTTAGTGCCTTGTGACAAAATCTGAACACAAGAACTCTCAACCGACTGTAATTTTGAAGCTGTGGCAGGTAGTCTAGCTTACATTAAACTTTGAGAACTGGTCTACGATATATTCGTACTTCGATTTCGGCCTAAAAAACAGCAGTTTTCGGTTGCCTTACCAACGCCCTAGCTCCTCTGCCGATTGCGCTAGAGAGCTG
>JGI24158J21664_10006959_pt1 | contig 14975 bp, 9 predicted proteins | sample Ectturendosymbi3_FD_21664 | JGI IMG/M metagenome (IMG submission 21664) | reverse complement strand
TCAGCCTTTCAACTTTTCACCTGTAAGCTTTGCTTGCAATTTTCAGGACTGAGGATGCGTAATTTTACGTGAAATCGATTTCTTATTAAAAATTTGCCGATAGATTCCTTGCTTACACCCATCGTGGAAAGTACACACTTGAATAGAGATAAGTGCAAGTTTGAATCATCGCAAAAAGACGAAAGCAGATGGCAGGCGACTGATTCCTCGAAAGCATACAGAAACACTAGTGCTTTTAAGCATAATATTTAGGTGTTAAATAATTGAAACATGTTTTGCGAAGAAAAAACACTGTTTTTCGAAGGTTTACATACATTTAATATTTTTTTTAGCTAATGCTTTGTGAAAGGCGTTCAGTTTTCTTCTGTTTATAAATACCAGTTCGTGAGAAATCCTTTTTGTAATCAGTGTTTCATTCCTATCTAAAATGAAACAATGCTTTGTTTTTGTTTTGAAATATGCCTTCGAGTTACATCTCTCGTCGGCATTTTGTTCATAGTTAATTCAAAACCTTTTCTTCACTTTGTTTACATAACTTCATTGTTATGGAACAAACACTATTGTTTCAGGGTTCAGCGGTGTTCACTGATCTCGCAATTACACATTCAGGGTCCGGATACATCCTAACATTCCAGGTACACCATGGCGAGTACTGTACATGTACAGTAGATTCTTTCACTATCAATGATTTTGAATTGATTTTCAACGTATGCTTCATTTTCACTCTTAGCTCAAAAAAGCTTGCTGTGCTGGTGTGTTTTTATAATGCTCAAATATTTACGGACACGATGCAAAATTATTACGGCTGTTGGTCTTTCGAAATCAAGGAAAACTTTCAATATTTTATTTAGAAAATCATTTCAGAATCCTTTCTCTCCATTTTTACTGATAGGCGACTTAACTGTCGTGCATCATTCTCATTGACGGGTGTTATATCGTAAATTGCTTGTTTTGTGGGTTAAAATACGGTGGTTGAAATTGTCTTTTTGTCAAAACATCACTTAAAGGCACTTTAAAAAGGCAAACAATTGGAATTAAAGGTGTCACAGCCGAGCGGGGTGTCTGTTCAAGGACAAGACGTTGCTGTCGACGTCACCCCGCGAACAGTCAATCCAGCAATCACTACCGGCAACGGACAGGACCTGTATCATGGCGAAGACATCGTGATTGGGTTGGAGCTTAGAGGAAGTGACGGCCAAGCATTGCAAAACGTTGGATTCAAGGTTCTGCTAAATCGGCCATGTCCAACCCAACTGGCTTACTGAGCCAAAAATTATGTCACCGTCTTACCCAGAGCCGCACCTTGGATAACATATTAATGAGGGCCGCACATTGAATAGCTTACTTTGATCTTAACAAACTGAATTTAGCTTGTAGTAATGTGATGAAAGCCTCCGATTCCTAAATGCAATGGTGCAGACGTGATAAAGTGGCACTGAGGACCACCTGCATCAAAAAAGTCAAACTAAAGATTATCAAAAACGACAGGTTGTCAGTTTTTAGGATACTTTTACTACAGCAACAACCTTAACTGAGCCGCAGGAAACCTTCGACTGGGCCGCGTGCGGGCCGTGGGTTGGACATAGCTGTGCTAATTCTTTTGTTTCTCTACATTTTGCGAATAAACACACGGATGGGATGTTCGCGAATAATCCTGCGAGTAAATCTGTGATGGAATTTTTCCCGTTTATTGTTACAGTATATGTTTTTCTTACTGTCTTCAACGTGCCTTGATCAGATTTCAGCAAAGGACGGTATTTTTGCATGTCTGGAAACCAATCGTCTTTCTTGGTTTATTTCTCCTGCAATATTCATTTTGTTCTAATTTTTCTCATTTTTTAAAACTTGCGAGAATTTTTGAGTGGAAAAGTTTTTAAGCATGAATTTACATTTTTGCTTGACGATTTGAAGTTACCATCTTGCGTTGTGTTACCGTTGAAGCCAAACAACACCATGAAATCAAAAACGTATCATCCACATTACCTGCTGGAGGTATTTGTGTACGCTGCTCCAACATTCCGAAAGTTTGGTTAATGTTTTGCCGTCGCTCTGTTGAAACGATACCCAGAGATGTAATAAATTACATTAGAAATTGTTTGCGTGGTTTAGAAACGTTACCTAGAAACGTGATAGTTTAAATTACAAAATGTTTGCGCAGCATAGAAACGTTGCCTAGAGATGTGCTAGTTTATATACTGCTTTTTCGAGTCGTTTTCTCTTGCAAGGCATTGTTGCTGAAACGGTCTTGAACTTCTATCGAGGAAGGTCAGATTCGTTACAACGTATTGTCTGCTGGTGCCATGGCAACGTTAACAAATACAAAACGCTGTTTAAAAATAGCTGTAACGCTTGCTTGCTTATTAAAGCGGAAAAATTTGTGAGGGTCGCTGCCGCTTCTCATGCGGAGACAAAACGTCTCGCTGATGCAGCAGTCTCCAATAACCCTCAGTGAGAGCAGTTCTCTCGTGTGACGATTGGCATTCCTAGCATAGCAAGATACTTTTGCGCGTGTTAGCTTCATTGTTATGTGATTGTACGTCTGCGTTCAATGATACAAGTGCGAATATTGCGGAGAACAACATTTTATCAAACTTTGTTTACGGCCAGCTTCGCCAATATCAACTTTCACAGTGGTAGCTTATATAAGAACATAGCGGGTAAAGTCGGCCATCAAACTTGTTAAACCTTGTAATATTGACGCATACCGGGTGCACAGGTACGCAATTTTGCTTGGTTTGCTCAATAAATATGAAATGAAAAGGTGTCCTGGCAATCCGAACTCAGGGCGACAGTCTCATAAACTTTAGGTGCACCAGTATTAAAGTGGAAACTGGTTCTTTTTACGTTATGGTGGACCTTCAGCACAGTTGACCTCAACAGAATTAAAAACATCTGGAAAATCGGGACTGTTTTCTGATTAGATTCGTCCCGCATTTACAACAAGTATTCTAGTCGTTTACCTGGTAATCAAGCTCGCTTTCTGGCGTGCAGAATTGGTAAGTGTTGCAGCGAACACACTGAAACAAAATTAGTAGAGTTGTGAGATAAATATGTCTTGTACCCCTTTACTCGGTTGAATATCCGCTGCCCTCTTCCAGGGTCGCTAATCGTGCCATTTTCTCCTCTGGAGCCAGTGGCGTATCTGAAGGTTTCAGTAAGGGAGGTGAAAATTTAGCTAAAGAGAGCTACTGGCTACCGTATTGGGCCCACCAACCAACACCCGGAAAAATTTTGAGAAATGGTAGTGAATGTGGATGTGCGTCTTTACACTAAACGCTGATGTTTCCGGAAAACACTGCGAAAAACACAAAAAATAACAACCTACTGAAAACCAAAAGAATACCGAATACTGAAATGCTGTACTGTGAAAGCTAAGTTGGGGGCCCGTTTTTAGATTTAGCTTGCTAGGGAGGCGGTGCACACCCTTGCCCTCCCTCAGTTACCCCACTCTTTGGGACCTTTTTCAAAAATTGCCTTGAAGCCTGATTTTTCGTCCCAACTCCACTTGGCGTTTTGTTTTTTAATGTAGTACATACATCCTTTCAAATGTTTTCGTTGCTAACGGGACAGTGTCACGTCATTTGTCTCTCACAACGTCCTCTCGAAATTGCGTTTGCGTGCAGCAGGGCGGGATGGGTGATTTTGCTCTGTTTTAACGAACACCATATCTGTTTTTGTGCATTGCAGGGTTATGCCTGGAAAGTGGACGTTTCTTTGGATGATAACGAAATCTATGGCAATGCCAGCGTAACTGGCACCAGTACTTTTGCTTTCAATGTCAACGGGCAGATGAACACTACCGGCCTGACTCTAGCGAACACTGAAAGCTACGACAAATATGGACTTTCGCTGCGAATCTATACTGAGCCAGCCTTCTTTGAAAACACCATTCGAACCCATTCCTTCCGAGTGAGTCATCTAACAAAAATGTATTTGCAAATGTATGTTCGTGGATGGGAAAGTTTTATAAACAAAAACTAGGATTAATTTGTGATTTCATTAAAACTAATTGAGGTTGTATGAAAACGAAACGATGTTCTTTTTATAATTTTGTTTGAATATTTTACGACAATGAAGTAAAAGTTGTATTACGGATGCTCATGCTCAACCTTAAGGAACTGCTCAAACATCTTTTTGGTCTTAAGCGCAAGTGATGTTTTCCGATAAAAAGCTTTGGAAAAGATAACTTTTCGCGATTGTACTTTTATGTTTCATCTGACTACACTTTCATCATCCGATGCTGGTAAGTCACCATGGTTCTATGAATAGGATAATTCAAAGCACAAAAAAGTTGCGCCCTGAGAGTAGTTGGTTTTTGTTTATTATTCCAGAAGCAGTCTGTTCAGACATCAAACGGATAAATAGCTGTTTTGATCGGAAAGCCCGAACGACATACTGTGTGTGCAAATGTGGCAGCAAGCAAGAATAGTGATCATGCGTCGCAGTTTCTCTTATTATTGCTTGCTCGCGCCACATACATATATTTTTGTTCTTCACGCACATCCCGTTCGTGGTGAATCACACAATCAACGCAATGCTACTGGGGAGGTTGCAACACAGCCAACGGCTTTTTAACGCAGCAACATCAGCAAAAAGAACCGAGGTGGTTGTTCCGGAGAGTTTGACTGCTCCTTGTCAAGAAATTTATTAACAAAAGGACTAAAGATGTATGCCTATAAAACGCGTCAAATCGATTTCTTATTAAATTAATTTCCTGCGTCATTCGATTGAGTTGCCTTCGTGGTGACATCTTGTTGAAGAGCAGATACGTGCATGCCCGAATAATTGCAAGGCTATGAAAACAGCAGAACAGGAAAACTTTTCGAACGCTTGCGGCAAATCTAGAGCCTTCAATTCTCAATTGTTCGAGTACCTTCAAATACATTTTCTATGAGCAGAACGCAAAAAACAATGCACTCCGCCAACCTGTTGTTTTGAAAAGCTAGCATGTGACTGCAACAACCTCTACCAGTTTACAGACAACCCAGAATTTAGCAGTCCTGATACTGAAAGACTGTACACTGGCACAGCCTTTTACAGTTCCCTTTTACGCTTGGTGCATAGACATGACAAGCAAGTCGTTCATGCTGTTTCGGAAGATGTCGTACACGAGCGTGTTCGGTGATTCCGAAAGGTTTTTTTAATTGCTGAACTTTATCCAGGGTGCTGCGATTGTGGCGAATTTGCGTCCTTCACACGCTTTACCAATATGTGTGTTGAGCTTTCCCAAAGCACTGCATGGCATGCCTGCTTTTGTGTTTTTTGCTTGCTGGCCGTACAACAGCATTTCGCTCTGAGGCAACGTTCTCTATTTGCTTAATTTAACATAAAACAAAAAGTCTTATGGCTATCGGGATGCTTTGGCTCAGGTAGGAGGGAATTTGTTGTAGCAGCGTTTATGACATAGATTTAAGAAACTGGCAAAGCTTGTGTTGCGTTTTCTGAAAGCAGCAGATGTCTTGATGGTGGTTTGTTTGAAGGATTTATTTTCAATTTGGCTACGCTTTTTTGACAGTTCACGAGCCCGACCGACACATTACTGAATTCAGCTGCACAAATTGGAACACTCAGGTGAGCTTAATTCGTTTTTTCAATAAAGAAAAACTATTGACCAAGAGACGGAAACTCAAGCAGAATTTTCAGGATGTTTTTGTTCATTCGTTCTTAGAGTTTTCTGACGCAAAAGCAGTTCGCCACTCGCTGGTAAACACCTCCTTTACACTTTTTTATATTGGAGAATGAAAAAGTGCATATTGCCTGTGAAAACAATGACAAAAATCGTCGCTTTATTTTAAAAAACTTATGCAGATGTGCAAAGAGCGTAGACGCAGCCAGAGGAGGAAAGAAGCAATGCCGTCCCCAAAAACATTTTCTAGCATATCCTGTCAGTTCGTTTTTCGAGAGGTGGTGTCCCAAACTACTGCTCCTCCTTTAAAGTCAAAACATGTGGCCCCTTTCAACATGTTGGGGTGGCTACGCTGCCGACAGGGAGTAGGCTTTCGCTGTTACAATTAACGCAGAACTTAACGATATCTTTTCTATATTACATCTTGTCAGTGCAAACTTCGATTTTAATTTGAATCGACTTACAGTGTTTGAATTTCAGACTGACCTTCAACGGAGGAGCGTTTTCGAACGCGGCTGACAAGGCTACGTTTGAGATTTACATGCACAACACCTTGAACGATCACTTGGGTGATTCTGCGTATATTTCATCAGTCTCTGCAACCGTTTCAAAGACCGTCACAGGTTAGTGAAGAAATGCAGTACTTTTGTTGTATGCCCAGGGCGAAGATTCACGTTTTTTGCTGTGAGTCTCATACTTTTTTTCGAACTCAAATTCTTTTCATTTTTTGAAGCTTTATATAGCTTCTTCCAGTCCACAATCTTCTTCAAAAAACAGATCCACAAGCATGGTGAAGCTATTTTCCAGAAACAGACTTATCACCTATAGACTGTGTTTAATGTACAAAAAAACAAAGGGGCATAAAAGAACAAAAGTTAGTAGGGTAATTTAACTGACAGGATAAACAAGTTTTCAGTGGTAGAAAAGTTTCCACATGTATGCCGGACACTTCGATGCTTTTCTGGAGTTTAATGCACAAATAACAGTGATTTCAGTGAAAGGGTGTGTTGCTTGCTGCAAAAAATGCGTCAGCACTGATACTATTTGAAAAACGTGTTCTGTTTAACCAGGAACTACATCAGTTGAGGCTCGAATCATAGCGGGCAGTGCAGAACAATTAATTGCAAGCAAGGCCGCCCTGACTTCATACCTGAATGCTTCCCAAAGTGATATGAACTTCAAAGGATTTTCACTCAGACTTGCCCTAGGCTGTTCTGCGCAATGGGAAGATAGCAGAGCAGCGGAGGAATGTCTTCTTGAGGTTTGTACAAGATAGTACATTACGTTTGAAAACAATACTACACTTTATATGAGTTACAGCACAGGCATCCAAATAAAATTCGTTTTTAGCTGCATGTAAATGTTAAGGTAAGGATCGCTTTTTGCTGAAGCTATTTCGTGTGGCACAAGAGATATACCTGATATTAAAAAACACAAGTGCAGTTTTCTGCGCTTGCGTGGCGTTCATATAATTTTAGGCAAAAAAAATCAGAAAAACGTTTCGAAAAACCGTTAAGTTGAAAGAATTACAACTATATCTGAGAAAAAGTTGCATCAGTCGTTTCTTGAAGTATGGAATAAAAAATTGCTTGTGCTCCACAACAGATGGACCGAACCCGTTGGAAAAAAAGCAAACTTATCTTCTGTAAAAAACTTTATTCACGCCGTGATTTCATGAACAGCTCTTAATAGCTTATTTTTCGTTATGGCAGGATGACACCGTGGCAACTACCAGCACTATAACCACCACCGGCCCTGTATCATCAGTTGAAGCGACATCCGCCAACCTGGCGACGACCACCAGTGCATTTTCAGTCTCTACTACCACCAAACAACCAACAGTTGAAGGTTCTAATGCCTGGGTCATTATCGGGATAGCACTAGGGGTCTCGGTTCTCCTGGCCACTGGAGCGATCGCCCTTGCTTGTTACATGAAGAGATGTACGTCGTTTAATGTTTGCTGTTTGTTTTGTAGCACTTTTTTTTTTCAGAATGCACAAGAAATTTTGCATTTATCACACGTGTTTATCATATACCCTTTGCCCGGTACTGCGCTATGCGACTAACCATTTTTGTGACACCGTGCTATTCGAGTCCACTTGCTGTGTAGACCATGAGTTTGACTCAAAATGAATCTTCAATTATTGTTGACTTTTGCATTTTTGGCTAGTTAAAGGCTTGCTACAACGTAATCTGCTGAATAGATGGAAGTGAATCATTATCAGCCATAAGAAGTACCGAGCCGCAGGCTGTCTGAGTACAACCGCCAGTATAGCCCTGAAAATATTTAAATGGCGGCATAAAATCTATTTGATCGTTCGTTTCTATTTTGAAATTTTGACTTTGACGCGTGCATTCGTTTGAAACTTTGTAATCTGCGTCAAGGCTTTGCTGATAAAAAAAAACTGAATAAAACTTAAGATAATGCTTTTTCCATATTGCCTAAGATGTTTTTTAACTTATACGTTTCATGCAGCTCCCGGTGCTAAAGTGAATCCAGCAGCTTGTGTGGGAGGTTCTCAAGCAAGTCTAGCAACGGGCGCATTGATTGACAGTATTTCCAGCACAACCCCAACGTAAGTTTTATTTTTTTGCAGCATTCGAGCGTGAAGAGTTTCTTTTCTGTTTAGATGACACGGCGATTCTATTTTTATGCGACATCCCTGTTTCTGTTTTTGACGCCTAGCCTTAAATTTTTTGTTACGTTTTGTAGTGTAAATCCTAATGCCGATTTCATTCGTATGCAAAGCTCTGAAAAACCTGGTCTGTTGAGCAAAATCGTTTAAATTCATGACGGAAGATCACATGAAACAGACACAGTGGTCTTTCGATCACGTGACCTTAAAACTTCAAGTCGGTTGCTTTGTCGTTTCCCGAGAAAGATGGAAATTCTGAAAAAAGTTCCTTCCTTGTCGAGGGAAGCTTTTACAACGGTCCACCATTTCAAAAACGTTGTGGTGCAAACAAGCATTTTTTCTCGGGAACCACATCTTGTACAACATTTCAGGAATACAGCTAAGCCTAGAAGACTTTTCTGGGTGCAAAATGTTCGCTTTCCCAAGCTTATCCAATGAAAGTATAGTACGTCTACTAACACGTGTGTGTTTGATTCTTGGCGATGTTTTTATATATCATGTGCAGGAACTCAGCATATGCTATCTTAAGCATCGTGTTAAATCATGTGACTTTTAGCAGACTTGTCCATGGAAGGAGATTTCTGTAGGATGGGACAGCGACCTTGATTTTGTTCCTTTTAATTTTAATTTTAAGATTTTGTAACAGACACGAAGTCCATAGAGTACAAAAGCGCACAGTCTGCATAATGCAGATTGATAAAAACAAGCACAACAGAACGATTCATAGCGAGATTGGAGGCAGAGCAACAGGGTTGCAGACACACTTTTGCCATATCAAGCAATTTTAGCGTCATGCAGCAGGTTTTTTCTGACGTTGAATGCCATTATTACACTGTGTGCTCACAACACAGTAAATATTAGATGCAGAAGCTCAGCACCATATCGTAGTGATGAGGGGCCCTGAAAATAAGATTGTTGGACCGTTTTTGAGTGACCATTGAAAAAGATCATCGAATTATAAACGTCCTACTTATCGGGGACTTTGCTACTTTAGCTACGGCTCTGTACATCCCAGAGATTCGACATGCACTTGACATAATGTTTTTCGATTGCGGGTTTCGTGGAAATCCAATAGGATGAAACGAAATCGACAGTCGTATATTGCTATGCGATTGGACAGAAAAAAGAGTCACGTGGACAAGTATGGCTTTTAGAACACCCGACTGTGCAACTTGTGTGTAACAGTAAAACTTACATGATGCACAGGTCCAATTTTTATTATGCCACTTCTCTTGTGAGCTTTTGGCAAAACGCGAATGCCTGCTAATTCAACACCTTTATGCGAAATTGAAATCCATTTTTTATACCTCTACAGAGAAGAGTTACCTTAACTTAGCACTTAAATTTTTTACTGGACATTAAATTGATTTTTACGTCGTTTTTACTTTGGAATTAGAGCAAGTCCTGACTCTTACGGACGGCTGAACAAACCAGGAGCGGGACTAACACCGGTACAAGTTTAAGTAATCAGCAACAAAAGAAGATGTTATGAACAAGATCATGTCTTCAACCGCATTTGACATTTCCAAAGCTTTGAAAGTTTCTTACCATTTGTAAAAAGAACGTCGTGACCAGGTTTGGTTTATTTGTAGATTTTCTAAACCAAGCACGATATCATAAATAAACCTAAAAGAGAGTGTTCCTCAGCCCTGGCATGATTTTTTGTCTTACTCCACTGTTCGGAAAATAAAGCTTGTCATATCTGCACTCACTTGAGATCTGCATGTTGTTTTGCTGTTATTGTCTTTGCCATCTTTTGTACAATTTATTTCATTCTCCTTAGCCTTGTTGCCACGTTCATTCTGCACTATGCTGTCTTTACTGTGTACGAAACCATTCGCTGACGACCTGGAACGTCCCCGACCTGCACCCTGCCATCTGGGCGTACTTGACTACTGTTCCTAGTCAGGGATATCTAGGAGTTCTAGATAACCCTGCTTTCTAGTGAGCAATAGTTGAGTGAGCGCAGAAAATAGAAATTTTTTTATTATATTTGGCGCTTTCTTTGTTTTGCAAAATTCTTGCTTCTTGTAGTTGAATATGAATATACTGCATAAGATTTTCACAGCTGTTGTCGCATTCAATGAGTTGTGCGGTTTTGTTGAAAATTATTAAGTTTCGTTCTGCCTTAATAACAAGAATTTAGTAGACAGCTATACGAAGTAACAGCACAAGTAACAGGGTAGAAGATAGTATTTACTCGACCGGGCGAAACAGTTTTACGAGATGTTTTATCCTCCAGGCGTATTCGTTGAAATCCAGGATATTGAAATCCGGTACTGTACGCGATAAAGTACTGTAATTGCAGGGGTAGTTGCGAAGGTGCGTGCACGTGATGAAGTAGTTGCAAAGTTACTACAGGAAAGTGTAATTTTTCAGCCTGGGCAGGATAAACAAGACGTTCTACCTTAGACGATATCAAAAAAGCACATATCGCATACTGGGTGAATATCTTAGTGGGATGTAGCTTTGCCCTTGGGAATCTATTTACTGCTGAAAGTTTTCTGAGATGATTTTGAATTGGCAGTTATGAGGAAAGTAAAACTTTGTTTAAGAAGGATCACCAAACTTGTTGGCGGCGATTTTGCAAACCTTCTCTTTCCATTTTTTCATACATTTAAACCAGTGTTTCTCAACCCGGAGTCCGCGGAAGGCTGTGGATGAGTCCGCAAGCACTAGGGACAAACACGTTTGCTGTAGTACCCCTACACAACAATAACTGTATCAACTTCATACCATCGACGGTTTTGTTCGTACAGCGATTAAAATGCACCTAACCAGCGTGGAAAAGTAAAGAAATTGCTGTTCCACATGGCATTTATACTTTTGAGGTAGTGTGGTCAGCAGCTTAAGCTTAAAGTTGTTATCTAAACTGCAGTTTGTTTTTGCCGTCTTAGTTTATAATTGCTAAACGAAAGCAAGCGTTTTGCATAACGACAACTACTTGAAACTTGGATTTACCTCAGTTGTGGTAAACGGTGAAATCCGATCACAGTTCGTGTTATGCTGAGAAGTCCTTTCTCCCGGATCTCTCAAAGAAGCTTAACTATCGAGTAAAAATGCACAAAATACATGATGAAAAATAAATTCTTGAGCTTTTTAAAGAGAAAAAACACTAGGTAACGTGAAGTCATACTTTTCGTCCATCTACTTCAGGAGTAAAAACTTATCTGCAAACCCGACAACACGCCTGATACTTCCTTCAAGTCAGTAGGCTGACATTGAGATATACAACCGTAAAGCTTGCTTGTGGAGAAATGGGATCTGGATAAAGCAAATACCAGGTGCGCATGAACTGGTGTGGACATAAGGATACGTAAACAGTATACTATTTTTCTCTTTTAGGCTTTGGTCGCGCCCACACTCTACGGGCCACAAAACTTCAGTTCCCGGGCCACTTTTGGCCCCCGGGCTACAGGTTGCACACACATACTGTAGCTAATAAGTTAGCTATGGTTTTTCTTTGAACAACACCATCAATTGGCACAACCAAGAAATTCAGTCGGTATTCTGAAAAAAATCATTGCTGCTGCGAAGCGAAGTGGAAACCTCATTTCAGAGTTGGGCGAGACGCGAGACTACACATTTAGGAAACGATGCACAGTTCATGGTGTTCGTGCGATACCGTGCGACTGAGGACTACGTGGAAAAATTTGTCTTTTGCTGTCCACTTGCCAAACATACTACAAGATATGAAATGTTTAAGAAAATATATTCCTTCACAAGGAACATCAGCATTCGCGAACTCACAGCGTGTCTGTTTGTGCCGATGGTGCTTATTCGGCCATTATAAGAATCAAAGAGACTTCATGAAAAATAAAAAAAATATATTTAGGTAGTTGTTGTCTTCTTCGCCGAGAAAAAAAATCAGATAGCTAAGAAATTCAAGATCTGACAGTTTTTAAAATAATTTCATCTGCTGTTAATCGCATCAAAAGCCGTCCGTTACGCATTCGTTGTGTGTGGCAAGATGAGGGCAGAACACAGTGGACGTTTGTTTCATTATAAACATCCATTGGCTCATGAGGAAAGGTGCTGGAGAGAGTGGTCAAAGCAATGACACGGGTGCGTTATTAAAAGAACAGAATCAACTTTGCTGAACGATTCATCGACAGCATATGGATTGCCAAATATTCTTAAGCGATTTTTTATACGTTTGAATCAGCTAAACAGCTCCATACAGGGAAAAGGTAAATTACTCTTAAATGTTTCCGAGACATTCTCTCGTTTAAACGTACAACACAGTTATGGATCCATCGAATTGAAAATGGAAGAATATTTGCGTTGTTGACATTAAACGCACTTGCAGAAGAGGTAGAAACTGATTTGTGCTGCATTCCTCAATTCTTTCTTGAGCGCCTCACTACATCTCTCCGAGATGGATAGATATATATCCCTTCTCATAATTACATCAAAACATTTGACTGTGTGCGAAGCCTTTTTGCATGTTCGTTATGAAGTCGATTGCATTGCTGAACAGCTGATTGAGCTGAAAAGTCGACAGCTGTGGAATTCGACTCAATTTTGAGAGGACGTCCAAACCAAATCTCTCTGATCTGTGTCGGCAGGCAACAAAAGCTCTTTTTCTTTTTGCACCTACATACCGTTGTGAAGCTGTTTTTCAATGATATAATTATTTTTAAAACCAGGCACCGAGACAAAATTGTCCTTGAGGTTTGTGAATGTGGGCAATGAACCGAATTTGCTAAAACTAGTGTTCGTATCATTCTCGTAGTCTTAGTCTATCTTGTGTCCGCGGAGGTTTATACTGGTCCGAAAATAGTCCATGTCGTAAAAAGGTTTAGAAACACTGATTTCAACACATATTTACTTGTTGTACTGTTAGGCCTGAGTTTGAAGCTGCCAGGAATCGATTATTCAACGTAAAAACATTTAGCAACAAAAACGTTCTGGGTAACTCAAAATAAACTTCACATGGATTCTTGATATGACAAATGCTAACAATCAGACACTGATTTTCTCGTGCACCTTTTGTATTTTGGATTTGTTAAACATACAAAACCAGAATATGCCGCTCGTAACGAATAAAACATCAAAATTGCTTGATTAATGCAATTTATCAGTAAGCTTATAGCACATCACAAATGATAAAACATTTTTGGTTTTAAAAACCAAAATTTCTTTGAAAGGTTTATAGCATTTGCTAAAATTTTCAGAAGAGTTCCAAAATGTTGTCTCCTGTTAAGAAATTTCTTTCCCGACATGGTCACATTCGCAAAGATTGAGTGGGAAACTATTTATTAAAACTGTTACGAGCGGCTTGTTTCCGAGTAAGGCTTACCTGGTTTTTATCATTTCAATACTCTTCGTTCTCTCTTGCAGAGTATTTTTAAAAATCGATTTGAAGAGTAAATCGATTTTTTAATCGATTCAATTTTACTTTGATAACTTCATGGACTTGGTGCAAGTTTCTGCTTAAAATGGGAAGTGGTGTCCCTGGAATACCAACGTAGGTCTGGTTGAACCGGGTCAAATGAGGTCATTCACGTGAAACTACGTCAGCGTGGGTGGGCGCGCTTTCAACTCTTCAGTAGCTTAATCTTTTGTGTGACTAGTAAATAGGTGCGATTGCGGTCATCCACACTCTTATAGATTTTGCAAGAGAGCGAGTGCGTCACGAGTTCGAGTCACGCTGACACGACGTTATGGTTAATGTGAGGTGGCAATGGGCACACTGTACCCACGTTGTGGTTAATGGGAGTAGAGCCTGTAAAAAGCTGAAACTCACTCAGGGCATGCTTCTACGGTCTTGCTAGCAGTATTCAAAAGGAGAAGTTGTTCACGCTCATAATTTTTTTATGAGTAATTCCATTCAGGCATAAATGACACCGCTATATTTGGTCTGCTTACTTTTCATCAAAAATCGTATGATATTAGAGTAAACCAACCTTGTTAGTGCTCCAACTGCTCAATGAGACTTATAATTTCAGTGTAGTTTTTGTGATAAACTGCAGTTGAAGTATATTTTTTTATTTTAAAAAACCGTGTCATGCTCACCCGACGTTAGTATAAACGTGACAAAAGCCGAACGTTAGTAATCCAGGGTTGGAATTTTATTTTTATGTTTTCACAAAACCTGGAATATCGAGATAACATAACACTTGGGGCAAGGGATCCACATGAATAAAGTAAATAAGAGTAATTATCGTACATTTGAATGGCTATTCAAGTAACTTCACTCCATAAGTGAAAGAAGCAAGGAATCAATCACAAATTTTAATAGGAAATCGATTTCACGTAACACTACGCATCGTCAGTCCTATCATCTGCAAGCAATGCTAACAGGTGCGAAACGTAGAAAGGCCAACACAAGATCAGAGAAAGTAAACAACCTCAAGACTGCAATGAAAAAACTGCGCAGACACAACCGCGACAAATAAAACAAAACCAATACGCATTGCTAAACTACATGCAAAGGATGAAGCCTCAGAACTTACTGCATAAATGACAAAAACATACTAAAACTCAACGCCAGCTAACGATTAACACCAAAGCAAAAGTCTGTTTCTGATAAAAGTGACTCTTCGCAGAGCGAGGCTTCCGAAGTCGGCTTGAAACAACAAGCGTTATGAAACAGTCAACGTGTATTTTGGTCGTTGTGGCAACCAAGTCTCTGCGGGCACGATGGAAACGCTCTGACTGACGCGAACAAAAACACCTGCACACTGGCCGCGAAAAGTGAAATACAAAAA
>JGI24158J21664_10006958_pt1 | contig 14975 bp, 8 predicted proteins | sample Ectturendosymbi3_FD_21664 | JGI IMG/M metagenome (IMG submission 21664) | reverse complement strand
CTATTGACGTTATGAAGTTCATTGGCTCATTCGCTGCAGCAAAAGTACAGCTTTACGACTCATAATGAGAACAATAAAGCACGATGCAAGAAATATTTCTTCGTCGTCAAGATGACAATCTCAATATGTGTGAATAGAAAGCTCCTTAGAATGAAGTCGACGACAAACAGGAAAACAATCGATCTTTGAAAATAACAGTTTTTCCAATATGTTCAGACCCTAGCCCCGGGGTCTGCAACAGGAGTCGTTGGGTTATTGGGTTGCAATATTGGTTGCGGTACAAAAAGGTTGAAAGCAACTGCTTTATTGGTTGCATTTTTCCTTGATTTTTTCCTAAACAATAGAAACCAATGATCTTAGTCTTCTTTCGATTTCAGAACTAAATCTCTACAAAAATAATTTACTAACTTCAAAATTTTGGGGTCTACCCTTGTCATGTAATTTTTCTAATGGGAGATTAACAAGGTTATTAATTGCAGGGGCTCGCATTCCGCATGGTACCTAGCAACACAAAGGTTCTGTATGACTCAGCACATTGATCTTGCATAATATCAACAAGATCCTGCATTCAAACGTGGACGCAGACTTCTTGAGTGTGGGGCAATATCAGAGAGAATCATTCATATCAGTTTGTCGGTGCCCTGATGTGGGGCCATCACCACATCAGTGGATTACATTGCTGTTGTAGAAATTTAACAGTTGCGTGCTACGCTACCTTGTTTTATTAGCTTATAGCACGTCAGCTGAAGTTCACTGTATATGCATCTGCATACGACAAATTCCAGTACCTCCTTCAGTGGCACGCTGGCAAAGTTCGTGCACTCGTGCAATGCTCTGTCCAAGTTTTGCGAGAAAATGAATTAAAATCAAAAGTTAAGATTCCCTATTTGCAGGTAGCATGTGTAAATGTCACAATTGCAATGTGACGTCACCGATCAAAGACAGCACTGCAGGCAAAAGCGTTTTAAATACACAAATAAAGTATAGGGTTTAGTTTACTGCTGTGTTCGAGTTACTGCGGGGAGTGTATTAGGGGGGTTCCGCAGGTTGCGTCCAATGCGTTTGATTATGCAACTCCGCGTAAGTAACTGATGCTTCGCAGCAAAAGATTATACTAAAATTCGCAGAATACAAGCAATCACGTGGACGTAACAGGTGCAACTGTCGTAGGGACGAAAAGTGTAGTTCCTGGACTAGGTTGAGTGACAGCAGCGTCAGGAAAACGCATAGGTAACGAAACCAAGAAGAAGTCAGGTAAGGACTTTATTGAGTGAGTGCAATGTAGCAAATTTGCTGATTACATGTAATGCGGTTTGTTTTGGGGGTTTCGTCTCTGGTGTTTGTTGATCTTCAAACTGACAGACTTTAATTGCTGAAACAACGATGAATCGCCAGAATTTACAGTCGCCAAGATTTGAGAGAACAGTAAAATTTCACGTATTTTTCAACATGCTCAGCCTTCGTTAACTTTTCAAAGGCTTCTTTTTTAACAGAGGTTGTATTTGGACGCATTTTTTCGTGAAGAAATAAAAATTAAAATATTTTCGAAAAAACAGTTGTTATTCAATAGAAACCGGCGAAGACAGGGATGATCCAAAATTTACAGTCGCCAAGATTTGAGAGAACAGTAAAATTTCACGTATTTTTCAACATGCTCAGCCTTCTTTAACTTTTCAAAGGCTTCTTTTTTAACAGAGGTTGTATTTGGACGCATTTTTTCATGAAGAAATAAAAATTAAAATATTTTTGAAAAAACAGTTGTTATTCAATAGAAACCGGCGAAGACAGGGATGATCTTCTTTTCAAAAAACATTTTAAGCTGTTGTAATATTTTCTCTGCTTTCGAAATCTAAAAAATCTATTTTTGTTTCATACTGAGCATAATTGTTGTCAATTGAAAAGAAACTTTTGTCTTTAATTTTAACAGCATTATTGTCACTTATGTAGAAGTCATTTGATACGTAAAATTTCGCCTTTTTGACGTTTTTCTTTTCTTTACTTACATTTTTCATGCATTTCGCAGTTTCACCATATAAATAAGTCAATGTAAAATCACTTACGGAAGCAGAGAAAAAAACTAAAAAAGCGTAACGACGGGAGGCAAAGGGGGCACAATTCCCCGGGCGCTCAATCGCTGTGGGGGGCGCCGAATCACTGCGAAGGCGCCGAAAAGTCCCAACAATGTCACAAGTATTTCTTCCATACAGTACATGTGGTTCCGAAAGATCTCAGGTTCGAACATGGGGACGCCAAACTTGCTTCGTGCCCCGGGCTCCATCTAACCTCCTTACGCGCCTGGTCACAAAAGAATCACAACCTCAACGCCTTTCAACCCAGTGTCAGCATTAATTTTGAGAGTTTTTGAAAAGGGAATTAAGCTGATTTAACAGATTACCTGCATTTTAGATGATGCTGTACCGAAGTGAGGTGCTGTACATTACTTCTTTAGGACAATGTTTTTCTACCGGGGTACGGCGGAACCTCAGGGTTCCGCAAGTGGCTTCCAGGGTTCCGCCGAAACAAATCGAAATTGTCTGGAACGAAATTTGCAACCACAGTTCTATGCGGTTGTAGCAATATAGACATTTGGATCATTGCATAGGTTTCCATGTGCAAGGCAAACATTTGCGGAAGGTTACGCTGCAGCAAAAAGGTTGAAAAACCTTGCTTTTAGGGCATTCACTACAAACATCGCATGGATTTTCTGATTACTAAAACGTCATTCTCAAAACGTTTATTTGCATATGACACGTGTTGACCACAACTGATATGGTAATACATTTGCCTGACATGATTTTTGAAAACTGTGTGTACTTTTGTAAAAGGCTTTCACTGGTACAACACACCGAACCTGATACAGAAGCACGTAGCAACATAATAACAATATATCCGCAATTACCCTGAAATTGTTTGGTGAGGGATTCGAATTTGTATCAGGTCCAATGAAGAAAGATCTACTTCAGCGTGATAGCGTCTGGTCAAGCAGAACAACTTACCAGTGTTGCCAACACCAAAGAAGGCTCATCCTTGAACTTGACACAGAATGCATAAATTGACTGCCTTCAGATACAAAGCTCTGATTGTCCTTTTCAACTCTGCTTTTTTGGTGAGTTCAATACTTTATTCGTCTTTTTGTCACTATTAGGCTCGCTAGATTTGGAGGCTACCTCTTACCACTATCGCGTTAGAACTAAGGTTAGAAGTAGGCAAGATTTGATACCGGTTGTGAAAGCCTCTTCAAGGTCGATTCATCATGCGTTAAAAACAAATGGTGCTTGCTTTGTTAAGCTATTTTATAAAATTAATACGTTTGGATCATACTCTATTTTGCACATGTTTCCAGAATAGATCTCCACAGTAATAAAACAGACGTTTTGAAACAGAGGCGGAGGAGATTTGAGGAAAGGCGCCTGATGCAACATTACCTGTAACACTGCTATTTGCGATTAAGAAAAAATTGGACACTAGCTGGATGGAGTACACACAATCAAGGGCGTAAGCAAGGGGGGTTGAGGTTAAAGAACCCCTTGAACTTGATATTTTACAAAAGCTTTAATGCCTGCGCAAAGGAGATTTAATTGTTTTCGCATACTTTTTGCTTGTTAGTTTGTCGACTTAATGCAATTCCACAGAATGAATTTGCATGCAAGTTTCAAGAAATATTGTAAATGGTCCAAAAAGTATTAATTAGGTTTTGGTGGGAATCTGGGTTATCGTCTGTATCCAGAAACCATCTCACCACTTTTTGCAGACCTTTCGCCCACTGCGCATGTTTAAGATTTTGTTCAGCGGTAGTTCACTTTATTCAAAACAATTGTCTTTAGTTTGTCTGCTATGGCTGATGAGCGCAAGTGCTGACCACATTGGCTACATTACCAATTTCTAAGCATGATAGAACTATTGCACGAGCTCAAAAAACAGCAGTTGTTGGCATAGAAGCATTCAGGCATTTGATAATGTCTCAGCAAGGAAAAAGGAAAACTAAACGTTTGCTGTACATCTGTACATAACAAACAAACGAAACTTTTCTTGCGTATTTCATGCGCATTCTCAATTCTTGTGTAGTTTAGCAAGATTCGATCTTGCAAACCGGGATGTGCTCCAGCCAGTCCAGCCGCACACTTTCTATGCTCGATTGCTCGCATTCGACAAGACATTAGCGCAGCCGCAATTTGCAGTTGTAAATTGCTCTGACGTAGTGATGAGTGTGTTTTACTCCCTGTTTTAACACGCAGCCTGATATTTTTGCAGTTATGAACTGCTGTGTCGTAGCGTTGAGATTATTTTCTTGCAGAACGATATCCTAACTTGCAGCGCTGATAGTTTATATTCAGTGTAATGACACATAAAATAAGGGGAGTGCGTGTAGAAGAATAATATGCATATTATGACAACAAACTTAGCCAAAACGTTGGTTTGGAAACATGAATATGACGTCAAATTGTGACGTAACAAACAAAGCACACCAAATACAAATGAACCCCCATGAAAATTTTCTGCGTACGCCACTGCACACTATTAGCTTAGCAATCCGATCTCACTGTAGAGTTTAGATGATATCGTACTTGCAGAAGCGGGGATCAAATTGTAGAGCAAGAGTCACCAAAGGTCGCCCGCATGAACCATGTAGGTCGCCCTCGGGACTGTTTTAAAATGACATTAGCATGATCAGTGTCTTCACATTAACGAGCATCAATACTAAATGAAGGTAAATTGAGCAAAATTTTTATTTCTGGATATCAAACTAGTAGCCCTTCGAATTAATCGGTACACAAAAAGTAACTCGCAGTTTCAAAAAGGTTGGTGACCCCTCTTGCAGAGGCATTTTCGCGACGAATTCATTTGTCCAATCTCAACGACAATTTCGGAGGGACTTTCCAGGCTGAAGCCTCCAACCATGATCACAATAAAGCACCTCCTGGACAAATTCAGGGAGACGGAAAGTGCATAGGATAACTTTAAAGATCGCAGTGGCCGGCCACGGTGGGTCAGGATAGAAGATCACATCGTGACTATGAGACAATGTTTGGAGCAGTCTCCAAGGAAATCCACGAAATGTTTGTTCAAGGAAACAGATATTTGAAGGAGCTCTATTTATGTGCATAATGCGGGCTCTTCATCTATTGCCCTATAAGATACAGATTTTACCAATTCAGATCGATGAAAATAAGGCTAAGAGACATGCCTTTGGGTAAAACAGCAGTCAGCGAATCGAAGACCATCCCAGTTTCTTGGACTTAAGTTTTTCAGTTACGAGGCAAATTTCCACGTTAGTGTTCACGTGAACAAACAATATGTGCACTTTTGAGCTCAGACTCAGCCTCATGAGCATCACTATCGCCAGGCTCGTAACCAGCTTGGGACACCAGAGGGACGAAGAGTTTGCTGAGAGTGGCCAAATTTTTTAAAACTATATGCAATAGTTTCAAACTATGTCCAACACATTTTTCTATGGGGGGCGAAAAAATTTTGCAGGTGGGGCGAAGCCGCCCCTGCGCCCCCTCTGGTTCCGGGCCTGACTATTGTCCGCTTAATCTGAAGAAAGTGACTGTTTGGTGCGCCTTGGATTGTGTAGTGGTCACACAAGCGCCACTACATGGAATTCGGGTAAGTCAGAGGGAACTGCATCAGATGAATGTGCCTGATGTGAAAGCCGAAAGTCAAAATGCCTCGATCAGAAATGAATAGGGAAGCGCTTCTTTGGTCATATCGATTAAGGCGCAGATAGCGAGCAATTGGCTTTAATCAGTTCCTCGGTCGGAAGTTCGAACGGCAAGCGGGCAGACCGGGTGTTCCGCTTCAATTGTAAAGGCATTATTGGGCCATACTGGTTCGAGGATGATGATGGACGTCCGGTAACTGTGAACACAGAGCGATACATTGAAACTAATGCGAAGGATATTCATCCCGGCATTGAGATGGAACTGGGAAGCAGGGAATGAACACGCATACTGTTATTTATCAGCAGGATGGAGCAACACGCCATTGCTCCCAGTAGCGTAGCCAGCCCAAAGTTGTGAGAGGGGCCAAATACTTTGACTTTCAGTGAGCAACAGTATTTGGTTAAGGACACCGCCTTTCGAAGCACAAAACGACAAGATATGCTAAAAATTTGTGGGAGCCATGGCCCCTTTGGGCCTTCGGGCTACGCCTCTGATTGCTCCAATGCTTCACTCGACCACCTCCACCGTCACTTCTTCGGGGACCAGCTCATCTCCCGTCGTACGGACCACCCTTGGCCTGCACATGCTACAGAACTACCCTTTTTGGATTGTTTTTTATGGGGACACTTGAAAGGCAAGGTGCTAACAAATCCCAAACTAATGATACCCTCAAGAATAATATTCGAAAAGAGATCAGGAGAGTTACCCAGGAGATATTGGACAGGGTCATTACAAACTTCAATGTGTGTGTAGATTCAGCGTGTGTGTAGATTTTCAATTTTCAAATTCAATGTGTAGATTTTCAATTTTCGATTTTCAATGTGTGTGTAGATTCAGAGATTCAGCGCCAAGGAGCTTGGATCGAGCACATTGTAAACTACTGTATATTGAGAGCTGTGCCCGCAAAATGGTGGTGTACGAGTAAAAACGTTCATCAGGCAAAACTTACATGTCTGTAAGACAGGCCTGTCACAAAAGTTGCGAAGTTTTCTTTTCACTACAAAATGCTACTTTTTCAAAAATGGATGTGTCCTTCTGGACCGCCCTGTACTTCCTATTGGTAACTTTTAAAAAAATATAATCTGTTCATCAAAACTCTTCCGCCTTTTGGGTGAGTAAAAAATTTTCTATGTCAAATTAGTTTGCTGTTGTTGCCGCCAAGCAGCAATCTGAACGTAAACCATGAGTAAAAGTCATTGAAGCGTTTTAAGGTTACCACATGCTTGCTGCCATCTTGATTGCTGTTTATTCATGTGCTCATGTTTAAAATGTTATTTCCTAAACTCCTGTTTATTCATGTTTAAAATGTTATTTCCTAAACTCCCAGCGATGTTGGGTCCGCAAGATGAAATCATTCCGCACCCAGGCGTACGGTACACTGATACTTACGCATTTGCAGATCACTGGGCTTGGAAGTGTTATAGCCGGATCAGACATCACTTCTCTTCTACGTCTCTTCAATCCTTTGATTGGCGAGAACCCTGTGCTGTCATTTGCGAAATATGGCTTACTCGCTCTGGGTGCAATAGTTGTTTTGATCGCCATGTGCGGTTTCCTTGGCGCGTGGCAGGAGAGCAAGCATGCGCTGACGGTGGTAAGGTTTTAAAATTAATGCAGGGAAACAAGTTACTTCAAAGTCCGTAGCTAAAGCGATTTATGAGATGTAGGCAGAAATTTATGTTGCGGTAGCCCTTCAACAAATTTGCAGGCAAGTAGAATTGAAGCGAGCATGCATGTCACGGATGTTTCAGTAGGAGTGCCAAATTCTCAGAGTACACCACTGACGGTGCAGAAATCTGCGGCTGCTACGCGATTTTTCTTTGCAAGTGACTCGAAAGTTGCAATCGTAATTCGCAACTGTTTTCAACAAATCAAGCGCAATGCTCACTCGTCTTTACTTTACCTCACAGAGCTTGTTTAGAGCCGCTTTCTACAGAGACAAATATATGGTAAGGCTTACAGTAGAGAGAATGGGTACTGTACATTTATTCACTTTTTCATGTATTGGTGGCAGACATTGGTTCATATCAGGCCGCAACTAGGAGGGTAACCAGGAAATTGCCACCCCACGAAATTTTCAAAAAGCATGTTTAATTGTTTGGTACAACAAGTTGCAATCATTTTGACGCCCTGAAAATATCAGTTGGTTGCTGCCCTAGCTCATATACAGTGTCACTGGGGTTGGTAAAAGAACATACAAACGCTTAATCAGACGGCATTACAGGGTAGGTACTAACAAGTACGCGCAGGCAATATTGAAATCAGGGCCGGCCTTAAGCCGATGCAACCGATGCAGCTGCATTGGGCCCCCCGCCTCTGCGGGCCCCGCGCCATGGTGTTTAGGTAGATTGTTCATTTTTTCCAGATACCCCTTGCGCTCGAGAATTTAGTAGAGACGGCTTATAAATCTCATTGTTTAACAAACAATGCTCCTGTTAGAACTAGCAATGAATTTCCTCTATTATCGAACGTTAGCAAATGTGCTCAATTCTCGTGGTAAAGCTGTTCATCTGCACTTTACCATAGTCGTATATCACGGTTGACTGAACACGACGACGTCATAAAACCACTGCTGCTCAGAGGGGCCCCGCGCCTAGGTCTTTCTTTTGGCCCTCACCTGCCAGGGCCGGCCCTGATTGAAATACAACAAACACTGAAAATATGCACCCGCTATTCTCTCTAAGAAAAGTTTACACTGAGCAAACGTTTGTTGTAGTGCGCATGCAATTGCTCAACCATGCAGACGCACCACCAATGAAGCATTTCATGCGGTGAAAGGGCTATGCAATATATAGACTTATGCGATGTTAAATTTTGAATGTTGCAAGAGCGCTGGAATGAGATTTCACTGCGCAAATGGTCTGGTGGTACTGCGCATTTACGCCTCTTAGAAGGAACACTGGGTGCACCATCAACCACCACTGCGTTCTTTCATCAGCATCGTCATCAGCAATGTAGAAGCCTTGTGTGGTTGGAAAAAAAATGAAGACTTGTAAAAAGCATCAGGCATTTGACTTGAGCGGATACACCGGTGATATGGGTTAAATGAAGGTGCACATCACTGAAACTGAAATGAAACAAAGTATTTTCATTGCAGTTGAGCACTGATCGAAGGTACATCTGCATATGAGCTTGTTGGTAGCACGTTAAAGCGATTTCCCTTTTCCGTGAATGTCACTGTCATCCTTCAGTGAAGCGTGGAGCAGTAGGCAACACCATATTATGTGACTCGTTAAGCAAACTCAACCGGCGCACAATTCAGAAAAAGCATCTCGTACTGCAGGCTGCTTGTTCATTTTTGGAGAACAAACTACACGAACAGTCTTCAGGCACTTAAAAACAATTTCGTGTTCAGCAGCACAGCCCTTAACAAATATTCAGCAGGCGTTGAAAATCACTGATGCTGGGGCCAAACACGCATATATCATCGACAAATAGTGGGTGATTCACAACCATATTTCCGTAGTGTATCCTTCTCCGGTTGAACACAGCTGAATTGAGACCTCATCAAGGTAAACAGCGATTAGATATGAACTCAGATATTACCTTTGCCTTATCCCGTTCGTTTCAATGAATGTTTCTGAAGAAAGTCCCTTGCATGGTCTGATTTCTACACCAACTCACCAGTACTTTTACTATGCAGATAGATACATACTATATAGCACTAAATTAAATTTTAAACAGCAACTTGTGGTTGGTTCTTTTAAACACGTTAAATGCATCGTACATCCACTATCGTAGCCTAGCCACGGGGGGCATTCGGGGGCAGTGTCTCCCAAAATTTGTCTTGTGCCCTTAGAAAANTTTCTATTGAAANATATAATAAAAACAAAAATATTTAACCCTTAAAAATGCATTTTACCCCCAAACCTCAAAAACTGGCTGCGGGCCTGCGTACTTCCACACNAACGCGTTTACGTATATACGACAACGTGCGTCCAATGACCTCGGTGAGCGTTAGATTGTGACCCTACAATGCGAACGCGGGGGTTGAACCAACCCAGCCGTGCGTGCACAACGTCCGGTTCTTATGTAAACAAACGCTGCAGCGCTTTCAACGCTTCAACAGCTGCGGGTATTAGTCAGACAGGCGGTCTGGCGCAATCGAGTTTGTACTCCTATGCAGTACTCTCCACTGTTTGGAAAAGTTGGTGATTTTGGGTTGATCCCACCCCACGTTAGTGTCGACGTCCGGCATGTACCAGGTGATGTACAGGGACCTCATGCTCCAGAAAAACACGACATTGACCCCTCTGTGTGATGCTTGGAATGCTGAATGCAGAAGTCATGAATTTCTACATCATCAGCCGTGAAAATCGGGCCAGGAGAGGCATGGCTATCAACAACAGACGGTGTTTCCTATTGGAGCTGGGGAAAGCCCTTATTACACCATGGGCACAACAACGGCTGTCATCGCCTTTTCTACCACGCCAGCTGAAGTCCTTGATCACAGCTGTGCTTGTTTATTTTACTAACTGTGTGCATTTGATCTCCAACTGTTGTTTTTGTCTTGTTTCTGTTTACTAGCTGATTCATATGAAACAATACACATTCATTCATTCACATGAAAATTTTGCCATCTTTGGTATGCCTCCCATATGCATTCCAGTTGCATGACAAGGCTATAATTCACTCAGAGCATGCTTCAGACACCTCGGTACCAGCATGGAGCAGGAAAAGTTCTTCAAGTCTGTTATGTTTGTTGAATAAAATTTTTTAGTTTAATCTTTTATAAAAAATTCGAGAATTTTTAGTATTTTCTTTTTAATCAGTAACAGCATCAATTAAAGTACAAAGTGCTTTATTAGTGCACAAACAACGGAATAGGAGCTACATTTTCAGTGTAGTTTTTGTCATCAACCTAAATTGAAAAAAAAGTATTGTTTTTTTTATTTTTAAAAAAAGCGGTAACATCCATCCCAGGTTGGTGTTCGTGTGACGAAATTTCAGGGTTGGTTATTCAGGGGTTTACATGCTAGTCAGATGAACTGCGACAAACTGAGCGTTTTTGAGATCGGCAGACTTATAAGGTTGTAAGACGCAAGGACACGATCCGAGGAGTTATGCACAATCGCGTGAATGCACGCTAATGCTACATATGCATACGTACTGCGTAACGGAGTTCGCTGTAGTCAAAAATTGTATCAGAACCTCAGATTGTAATTTTCCGTCGGGGTTATTTGGGAATAGCACAAACGTACTCTGAACAATGAAACAAAGAAATACTCAAGAGCACCGATTTAAAAACCACGAGCGGCTGTACCATAATCAAAATTGAGACAACAGCAGCACCTTAAAACAACACCAGCACCAGCACCAAAAAACTTGAATTTCAAGGCGTGGGTATTGCCGAGAAGAACGATTATTTTAAATTATGTGGTGAACTATCAAGTTTACATTTTTATCAATAAAAAAACAAATCAGTAGCATCAAGTATGCCAGGTGCTCGATATCACACTGATCATGAGTGGCATCAATGAATTTTTGCTAAATAACCTAATTTCATTTGAACAAATTTCCAATATTTTTTTGGCAGAAGAACGGAAAGTTTTTATATAAATCTTTTTGTCTGTTTCCGCAGTACGTGTTCGCTCTGGTGATACTCTTCCTAGCTCAAGCCGGAGCTCTTGTGGTTGGTGCTGTCGTTTTAAGCACGCTTGAAGAAACCATGAGAAACATAGCAATGCAGGCGATTCAAGCCTTTGGCCTTGACGACCGAATTACTTCTTTTCTGAATAAGACGCAAACTTTGGTAAGTGCTTATTGTTGAATAGAACAATATTGATCTTCGTGGGTATGCAGTGGCATGTTCAGCGCTTGAACATCAGGGGCTTGAATGTTTCTTCTTGTTAAGTTGCAACCTTTGTAGCTGGAAAATTTCGAATGAAACTTGTCTTTAATTCTGGCTTGTTCTCAAATATTGGAGGTTAGCAGTCGAACTGAATGTGAGTTTTACACATTTGTTTTCACAATAACGAAGTCCGACCGGATCGAGAAACTAGTTATTCCAAATTAGCATTTTGGTTTACAAGACTTTCTGCCAAATTTGCTGAGTCTGAATGAAGGTAACTATCATTTACTTCCATACCAGTAATTCAATCGGTTACTACATTATGCGCACTAAATCTGTCCACAATGTTACATTTTATTCAAAGGGCTTCATAATGTGGCGCAAGTACAGTGTTGAACATCGATGGATTTTGGCGTGTGCGTTGTGTGCGGTGGCCTCCACATAAATGCGTAGTTTAACCTTTTGCATGTTTAACTTTTCACTGTTGTTAGAATGTGCAAACGCCTAGGTCTGTAAGTGAAGCGAATATCCGAATTCATTAGAATATTTTGTTTTGGAAAGCTTGGCACAGTGCGCGGCTGCTTTGAGACTACTTTTGCAGCAAAATGACCAGCAGGTGTCGCGAGCGCATCGTTTTTTGAGTAGACTGCCGGTACTCAGGGTTGCCAATTTGTCGTTTTTGAAACCAGATTTTGAAATTCTGGCTTTTTTTAACGCACTTGGTTTGTTTTAAAAATAAAAAAAAGCCAGACAAATCTGGCTTTTTTCTTTCAGAAAGACCTGGCCCTGACAAAGCATTGTCTGAGTTGCATATTCATTACAAATCGCTTCTGACGAGAGTCTATGGCCATTGCAGGGTGCAAAGAATATTGCAAAGATTTTACTGTTGCCCTGAAAATCATCGATGTATTTAATAAGAAACAAATGTACGTCAATATCATTACAGGGAAGAAAATGCTTCTGAAGGTTAGAATTGTATTACATCGACGTTTCTGACGAGCTTTAAACATCTATTCTGTGTTTGGTAATGCATGTTTTGTATGTGTATGCTTTATGACTGCTATCTGGCTTTTTTGAGATTAGGTCTGATTTTTTTGGTGAAGACAGGTTGGCAACCCTGCCGGTACTTGCCTATGTGACTGTAAAAAGTCGCGTAGTAAAATACCGGAACAGGATTGAAAGAGTTTATAATTTTTAGTCTATATAGTGGTGATAAAGACAGAACGTGGAAACGCTACAGTAGTTTTTTTGCAAAAGTGATGTAGTACCTAGTGGTGGGATTAAAATTTTTTAAGAACAGGTTCTTTCACTCCAGGACTCGCTAAAAAAAAGTACTGATTTTAGTCTTGTTTTTCACTACTAAAGATTAGTAACAGGTCTATGATTGCCAAACTAAGTTATAAATTAAAGGTGTTCTTGGGAAAACAATTGAGAACTCCTGACTTAAGCCAACAACCGGTTCTCGGGATTAAAGAAATTCCATGAGCAGGTTCTTGCGAACCAGTCGAACCCCATCACTGGTAGTATACCCCAATAGTAGGGTGTTATCTATGCTTAGCTTAACGGCAAGGTTTTATGTAGTCGAGTCTACGCATAGTACTGGTAGTTGAGGTTTGACACTAATGAGCATTGAACATGACATCATGCGGTAAATTAACTTCGACGATGTCATCAATGACGTTGCCAACGCCAAAGCTCATAAAGTTCCAGGTCTCCTTTGAACATTACGTGATTCCGTCTCAGTGTGCGTAATTTTCAGTCATCTTGTCAATTCAAAGTCTACAAATATTCCTATGGAACAAGAGCTTTGCGCAGACGGGGCTCCACAAATCAAATTTCGGCACTCGTTTTAACACATGCCTTTTCTATCTGAAAAGGCTTGTTTGTGTCGTTAATACCGCAAAGCAAGAACTTTGATTTGCCAGGTGACGCATGTCTCAACGCATGAGATCGGCTTATTCACTTCGTTGCTGGGATTTTTATGGTAATAAGACACTATGCAATGCAACAAAAAGTCAAGATAAATCTGATAGCGTTGTGGACCGCAATGAAAAGGTTTTTGGTCTATTGGAATGCACGCCACTCTATATCTACAATGGAGTTCTTATTACATTTTTTTTCAACTGTAACAGAAACGATCCAGTGTTGATGATTGTTTTTTTCTTCAATTCGTAGCCATCCATTAAGGTTTAGCTCTCACATAGTTCCCATTATAGTAAACCTAATGATGTTCGGATAAGATCTGTTTAACAAGAAAATGACTGACTATAGCGAAATGTTGTGATTTTTTTCAGGCAATTTCGGCCAAACTGTGCCAGTGTGTGACACTCTGAATGTCAGTGTTGACCATTTTGTAGTTTTTACAAGTGAAAATTTGGATAATAACCCGCCAAGCGAAACAACACTTGGAGTGCTATTACACAGCCGGGAACGTTCCAGCGCATTTGACGTTTTTAAGCACTACATCAATCTTTTAAAAGTTTTTTTTAAGCATAATATAAAAATATGATCATTTTTTCTTTAAAATGCCTTGAAACTTGTGAGCCTTGAAAACCCTCTGCTGTTAAAGCAAGCCTAAAATGTTAAAACTCCCACTGTTCACCCTGTCTTTCAAGCGAAACATGATGAATATGGTCGGCGGTACAAGGTAGGCTGGGCAGTAGCGCAGCCAAAATGAGGCCGAAGAGGCCATGGCCCCCCGAAACACACTTGCCAAGATTCGAAACTTTCAGTCGCCACTTCTACAGACGGAACCTCGTGAGTGTTTTGCAGTATTCATGTTGTGGACTCGACGACGGGACAGACTACACCGGCACGAATTACGATCGACTTTCGGGCACGCTACAACCTTGGCCAGAAACTTGCTGCACAATCAACAGGCTGACTGGAGATTACTTGGATCGAACGTCATGCCTCGAATCGCCGATTGCAAACCCAATATACACCAATGCTCTCACGGTACTGCTGTTTAGATAGCACAGCAAAAGTTTCCGTGTTTAGCCTGTATTTGTGACGACTTACAGCAGATGATAAATCCGTTCTCTTCAGTTAGTAACCATTTTCTAATTTTAAACGGTTTCCTACTCAGTGGTTCATTCTCAAAACAGTCCTTTCTACCAAATATAGAAGTGCTGTGACAAAGTTTGCGTGAAAAAAATTGCACAAAAGATTCAGCTAGAGCTCTGTCTCGGACAAGGGGTCTTTACACATTAAAATTTGCGATAGTTCACTGTGGTTTTAAAAATGAAAGTTTAGATTTACACATAAAATTATTTTTCATTTGTTACAGGGATGCTTTGGGTTGATTCATCGCCAGATCACCCGCAAGATAAACCAAATATTTGGTCTGCTGCTATCGATAATGGCTTCCGAGCTGTTTGCGATCACTTGCTCGAGCTGCATCATTTGCAACCCGATTAGCCATCACCATCACCATCACGAGCACGGTCATCACCATTCAGCGGCCTTAAGCAAATCACACGAATCCCATGATCATTCAAAGCTTCATGAGGAAAAGTCGC
>JGI24158J21664_10006957_pt1 | contig 14975 bp, 13 predicted proteins | sample Ectturendosymbi3_FD_21664 | JGI IMG/M metagenome (IMG submission 21664) | reverse complement strand
GCGAAGGACCAAGGGTCATCTAGGCCGCAGACCTCCCATGAACGAAGCTGCTTTCAGTGTAAAGGGAACAGTGTATAATAGTTAGTAAAAGTCTTTTTGGGTCTCGCATTGCGTCTCGCATCTCGATTCTGGGTCTCGCATTGCGCATTTAAACTGTGTTACGTGACAAAGTGTAGAATTGGCGGTCTTAGCCCACCCCAAAGAAAATCCTGGATCCGCCCTTGGACCCATGCATGCGCTGTTTCCCCTTACAACGTACTTCCAATATTCATTCAGTAATTTATTGGGACCATTTCAGCTGCATGGCACGTTCCGTGATGAATCATTCCGGCAAACGATGATTTAGATCGCATCTTTGGCATTTGGCAAAACGCTTGATCTTCTAAAAAAATAAAATTAACACGTCGTAATCCGTGGTTAATACGTTTCAGCAACACTGAGTTACTCATGAGCTCTCAGCGCCATGGACCACCAGCGTGGCGTGACATGATCAGAAGACCACCATGCACTGGCAACTTGGTCTAGCTGACGCAGCGTTAGTTGGATTGGAAAAGCGCCAACGACTAACCTTCACCGCAATTATGGAACAAGACGCATTAACTCACAGAGTTAATCTTACTTCCTTTGCAAATCGAAAACCTGGCAAAAATGAGAGTATTGTCCGAAAAAACACAAACAGCTTGCTTTATTTTTGTTTACGTTCACCCAAAAAATGCAGAAAAATCGGCAGCGAGAAAATGAAGCAACACTGAACGGCTAAAGAAAAGCAACACTGGAAACCAACTGCGGATATGTGCTATGTAACAAAAGCCCAAACCAACAGAAGAGCGATTAAAAGCACCATCAAGCGAGGTGTGAACCATGAGCCACAGCGCTGAATCTAGATCATCACGAAACCAAAGGCTGTGTACATCATGATCTTACTTAAGTAAACCGATGACAGCTGTGCTTGTTCATATCGTACAAATAAAGCATTGGTTGGCTTAAAACGAGCAAATCGTACCATTCTCTGCTGCAGAATCAAGCGAAATAACACGGCTTTGTTTTAAGAGACGATGAACTTATATGTAGATTACATCGAGACAACTACAGATTGTCCAAAACATTTCACTTTGGAGCGTCACCAGCCTTACAGAAAAAAATGTGCTCGTCTTCAACTGCAGCGACATAGGATCGGAAGATCACACAATAGGTAACACAGAATCGAGCGAAAACGGCGAAACGCAGACTGACACGAAGCGGCACCTCAAATAGCTTTGGTCAGCAACGTAAAGCCAAGATTTTGGAACTTCGGAATTGAGGACACAAAGATTTTTAAATTTTAGATATAATTGAGAGAAAATCTCAAATATTAGTTTTCTTCCTCCGTGAGAACGTTTTGAAAGCAACGCGTCAATGCCAGACTCAAATATATCCTCACATGAAGAAGCAACGAGGAACAAATGCTTGACTATAGCTTTGTATGAAGCACAGCGTAACTGACCAAAACCACGTCAAAACGCATCCTTACACGCGAACAAAACCGGCCAGCAGCTTTGCTTTCAAGGATCCTGCGCTTCGTCATGCCGTGGACACGCTGGTAAAATAGCATACGAACGTTTCGCAGTCAATCATGCTGGAATTCAAAAATTTGGCACATTAGTCTTTACAGGACGCGAGGATGTGACAGTAACACTGCTACGACTAACCAGAAATTTGCTTCCAATGCTTCAAACCTTGCTTATCCGCAAGATTATCCCTTGCCTTCTGCAAAAAGCGGTTACAATTGGTAGCGCGGCGAGTTCACCAAGCAAGTAACACCATGCAAGCCGCAAAACCTGGATTTTCTACTCCATTTACGAGTCCGCGTTACAAGGGCAACGATATTGATCTGGTTGTTCCTAACGAGGTTTAGAAGAGAAATTGCAGAGAAAAGGTTTAGTTCTTACCAGTTACACCGAAACACTGTCGTTTTCTGCAGTGTGCGTTGTTTTACGCCTGCGCTGCGTCGCTGCTGGCATAGACATACACAAGGGCTGTGCGACCGACCACAATATTGTTTCACATTTAAGAGAAAATGAAATGTGCATCCAAAAAATCACCTGTTTTAATCAAAATAAAAATGTTTTTAAATGTCGTTGCCGAACAGACTTCTGATGAAGAAATCGTCGGAAAACGGATTTGAGAGGCTAGAAAATGCTGAAGCTAACGTCACAAGTAAAGCAAGAACCCGTTTGTGACATTGAAACATGCAAGAAGTATAATTAATTGCGCGACCTAGCTGGGATGCAAGTGATAATGATCTATATCAACAACCATAGTTGATGCGTATGTCTTCTTGAGTGTCCGATTCATTTAGGCTATAGCATTACATTTTCTAGAATAATAAGCTTTACAGAAAAGCTTCCACAAATATTCGCGGTCCGTGAGATGACCCCGAAAAAGAATCAGGTGGGGCAACTCTGTCGGAAGCGAAGAAGGCAATTAACGAAAAACCCCAAAACTGTGAACGAGCAAGCGACAGCGTCGGTTCGTCGACACAGAGCAGCGAGCACTCCGCGCAACAACAGAAACAAAAGATACAACACAGTGAAAACACATATTCCTACAGCGAGACCACGCGCATGCATAGGACAACAACCGACGCTAGATTCCACACAAAGCAGAGAAAGATCGACGTTGCTTTGCGCCACCGCACGTAGATCGATGGTACGCTACGATATCCTCCTGGTCGCGCTGTTGGGTTGCAGGCAGTTGTTTAAGAGCTTCAGCGCGCTGCGAAGTTTCTGTAGCAACTGAAAGCTTCAACAATCTATCGAAAACGCACAGCTTCATAATCACAGTACTATCCGCGTGCATCTGACGTCGTCAGAGTCGGCGATTGAAGAAAAGGAACTTGCAACGACAGAAGCGACAGGGTCTGGTGTCGATGAAAACAGGCTTGCTACGCAATTTCAAATATTTAATTCCAGACTTACCTTTTCCGAATGACATACCCAGGTCGAATTCAGGCAATATAGTTAACACGATCTAAGTCAAATTATCAAAAATATCAGAATGCATGTCAAAAGATCAGGTATGGAAAATTATTTCCTTTTTCTATACAAACAGATCAAAAAATTTTTTCCATATTTTTCAACGCTGGAAAATGATCAAATTTTTCCCCATCTTTTTCAAAGATCCGTAGGAATCCCGTGAAAATCAACGACAAACGCCGCGTGCTTCGCTGAAACGTTCATCGACTGAACAAACACTTTTCAACTTAAGCAAAGCGATAACTTATTGACAAAGGGTTCTTTATAGTTCTTGCTTCAAAAATATTTGAGGTCCTTATCGTTGAAGGCTTTTCTATATGAAGCTCATCGTTTGTCTTAGGACAGGGGTGCCTTTTGCTTTGCAAGCTCCAAACGATAGAAAATGGAAGAAATCCACGCATTTAGGCCGACAAATACACTCACATCCTCCGATGTGACTGTTTTCCTAATTCTACAATGCAAACTAAATTTTATTTGAACGGAGTTACAGGAATAGTCACATTAACCCAGGTCAAAATTTCACACTCGCTACTACTGATTGTCCTAGGATCTTGCCAACAAAAGACCCATCTGTTGTCATACCAACGATGGCAGTGAAAATGCCTGTTTTCGTTCATGGGCACCACTGTGGTAGCTAAAAACCTTTGTACGAAAAAATGTTTCGAAAAACGTCCAGAATAAAAAGGATTGCAATACCATCAATAACTTCTAAGGGGGAGCGGAGCTTGAAGAACACAGGGTTGTGCGATAACTTGACCATCTGCACAACACACTACGTCACACATGCAGTCGATGCAACAAGATGGAGGACAGGAGGATGAACAGCTGAGAGTGAACACACGCACATAAGTGGCCTTTCAAGAGATGGAATCGGAGAATACTTTTCTTTTGCTTTAAAATGAAGCCACTTTTCTCGTTCGAGGAAAGTTGCAAGTAAGGCGCAATATAGGGAGTATCCAATGAATATTTTCGATGCGACATAGCACGACACAATGTTGGCGGTAACCTGAACATGTATATGACGTCACATTGGCCAAAGCGACCTTACAGTGTGGACAGAAGTTGCAAGTGATTTGAATCAAGGAAAAACGTTGTATACCCAGGCGGACCTTCTAACACAGTAATTAACAGATTATATACTCAAGCCCCGAAACAGCGGAAACGTAAAATTTCGGTTTGCTGCAATAAAACTTAAACGTGGGATGGAACGTGCAAAACAAAACAGGAAATGACAACGGAAACAAAAATATGCCACGGCGATAAAATGACGGATTTAAGGGCAGTGTCTATGAAATCTGTACCATATTCTAGGCCGACAGGAAAACCGATGGGTTGGCAACATCGAAAACAGCCGCGCCGAAGCCAAACACGTCTTGAACGCTAGCAGCTGTTCACTCCTTATTGCTTTAAAGGAAAAATGAGGTGCTGTTCTAATTATGCATCAGCCACACCACGGCTTCACGTCAGCAGACGTCACGCATCGATGGAACAAGTAAAGGATCCGAGCGTGCATTTGGTCAGCGTTGCGTGACTTTTCCACGACGTCACTAGGTGACGCTAGGCGTTATTCACTTCGTGGCGTTCGTGAGTTGCAGCGATCCGGACCTGAAACAAGTGCAGGTGAGGTTTATGGTAAAAGACGATTGCAATCCCACAACCGAACGGCAGAATAAGGTGGACTGCATGGCTCCAGAAAAATCTCGACTTATTTGCAATATTGACTATCAAGTTCGCGAACTCTGGGGCCGGTTGAACCACCAAATCAGTGAATTAAAAGAACTGCCCATCTCAGTTGTTACGTCCCAACGAAAAGCGCTTCAGTTGTTGACAGATCTGCTCAACCCAAGCCCTGTTTTGTATGGAAGTCGTGTCTGGTGCATCAGGTGGTTTTTCCTCAGGCCAGGCGCTTAAACCACGGCGCACAGCAATGCCAGCCGGTGCCACTCAGCGCTGTAAAAGATAATTAGCCACAAAAACGTGGTCGACACTTACAGAGCTCTGGGTTAACCGGGAGGATGAAGGTTCCATGATGCCACGGGCGCAAGTGGTCGCCGCAGAAACTCATGTGAAAGGCCAAGTTGCGCAAACATACGGGGCGGGAAAATCTGTTTCGGATGTGGCAGCTACGGCAGACCCAGCATACCGCAAGTAGTGCTGTTCCACAACACACTGCACTCGCAACACACACTTGCGTCTTCCAGGCGCCTGTGCCAACATTTCGGATCACGATATCATCGAAACTTCCTCTATTGCGATGCGACAATTCGCCCTAGATTTTCGCAAATTCCCAACTATTACCGCCTGTCTTGCCGCGATCGGTTTAAAACCGACAAGCTGTCAAAGAAAGCGTGTGGATCTTCCTGCGAAAGCAGGAGGGTGGGGCGGGATCTTTTCAACAGTGCATGACGAAGTTCAACAAAAACCTTCAAACTGCAGGTCATTGGTACTCAGTGTTGTTTGCACCATATGGTGAGTAGGGCTATGCTCGGGACGGGTTATACCACGCGCGTCGCAGGTACTTTAATTGAAACTGTGGGCACGGGAAGTCGCATGGCTTTTTTCTGAGGGCAAAGGTTGGAGAACCAACAAACCACGAGTGAGCAGCGGAGACGTGTTTCGCTTTTCGCAATACAAAAAAGCGCTGATGATCGTTGCATGCAACTTTATCTGCTAATTCGGCGTCGTCGGTTAAACAGGAATATCTGCGATTCAAAAATGCATTGTTTCACACAATGACGACGACGGAAGACTTTCCAATGTATGTACGACGAACAAGTTAGTAAATTCTGGGGTCCCTAAACAAATTAAGCTTTTCTGGTCGCTATCAGCTACGCAGGGCAATGCATCGGTTCAGGCATTTATTTGTAGTAAGAGCCATTTGCTGCTTATTCCCGCGCAATGTACAGCTTAGACACCGAGGGCAGCATCTATGGTTCTTACTTTGAATACGTTAAGGAGGTAGGTTTCATACATTTTGGACAACGGATTTGTTTTTTGTACTTTCGCGGGTGTGTTAAGCGGGCGTGGGTTGCATTTGTGCGGGTAACGAAGCGTAACCAATGCCACCGACTAACGGTGATACTGGCAGCAACTAAGAACACAAAACAAGGTGCTAAGTAAATCTTGATCGCGCGGCTACGGTGAAGAAAAACAACAAAACAACGTGAATGAAACTTCGCGAAGTAATTTGCAAAAAATTTGCCACATGCTTTACGGTGCCTCGCTAACTTTTGAAGCAGTCAAAGCAAAGAAAAAAGGCGATTTGATTTATTCATGCAGCATCGTCAGCTCGGTTGTGCGTGCAGAAATTGTTGTGCAAAGCGATGCCTAAAAATTGAGAAGGCCTCCAAGTTCTCCGTCTTAATTGCGTGCGTGCGCACTATGCAGACAAAATAGCTTTCACATAACTCGATACTCAGCTGTTCGAAAATGTATCGTCAAGTCCATGGTTACATTCCAGTCGTTTTTCTCAAAACATTTTGAAGTAAGCTGGAGCGAGTTTCATTTATTGGTCGAAGATATACATTCAAGGAAAGCGAACTTCGCCAGGATGTGGCAACTGACCTTTTTGCAGGTTTCTCCGTAATCGTTGTGACGTATTTGGCTCGCAGTTTGGGCAAACCAGCCTACGAACGCTTTGGTATCGAAATCAAGAAGTATGCGACTGGATATCAGAGACTATAATGGAGGGGGCGCAACTGGATAACACGATCTCAAAGCCGTGTGCGCTTTTCATGTGCTGCAGTAATGCTTCGAAATTAGTCGTGCAAGTCACGCGTGTAGTCCCGTCAGAACAGGATAACATGGAAAAAATTAACTTTTCCTTCTGTTGCTTAAAAACGCATCAACATTTTTGCCCTGCAGTTGTATCATCTGTGGGAATAAGGGTTTTTAACTTTGAAGCAGATAAACCGTCGTCTTAATGTGGACGATGGTCTGCGGTGCGCACTATCTTTTAAAAAACTGTGTGCCGCAGCAAGTTTTTCACTAAACTGCACATAGTAATAAATCGCTACTTTACAGTAATGAGTGTTTGTTCATGCGCATATAAGCATAGGCTATGCTAACAAGATAGAGGGCCACGTAACAAAAAAGTTTGAGAAATACTGGAAAAGTGCTTTCCAATTATAAAAATGACTGTTGATGGCGAGATGATGACTTGGTCAGTGGCACTACTAAAAAAAAAACTCTTGTTGGTGCTTCGCGGTATGAACTTGAAATAGTCAAATTCGTTTTCTTCACGCGGACATCTGAAACGACGATGAACTTATCGCTGATATTCCAAGAACCTAAAAACTTCGCTGCCCAACTCAATAACCGCATTGAAGATGCTAGCAGGGATGCACCGACAAGCAAATACGCCGAGTACTGATTAACTGGCCTTATCATGCCGGCCGATATCGACTAATCGGCCGATTAGCTACAATGTACAATGACATGATTTGATAACGCATATTATTAAAGCAATATATTGCCAATTATATACGTGTGCCAGACGACTGTTTGGGAGTGCTTAACATCAACAGGACTTCATCTTCTTCGGTGAACGAAGTGGTTATATTTTTCTGAGTAAGCAATTACGACTCGGTGTGGCGAATAATGGCAATAAAGTACCCCGTCGTGGAAACAGAAGGTGAAGATGCTATTCACGCGAAGAAAGTAGCCAACAAGGCATGGTTTCACAACAAAGCCGACTCTTCTTTGCATTCGCGCTACGCAGAGGCGCGGAAGTCCGCAGCGCTCACGGTGAAGAAGTCCGAAATACAGTGTTGGGAGAATTTCGTGTACAACCTGGATTCCAATCACTGGCAAGCCAGCACAGTGTTCTGGCACACCATCCGGCGTCTTCGCGGCAAAAGACCTCATCTAGCAGTGCTGCTAGATCCACTAACGGCCAAAATGGTGTCTTACTCAGCAACTAAGAACACATCCTTCGCGGATGGAGATCTTCTAAACCCAGTCACTATCACACCATCCGACACCCAGGAGGACTGAATCGTGTGTCCTGGTTGTTTGGTTGGTGCTGGCAAACTGGGGTGATAATCCCTAACTACCGGGGTATCTCTCTTCTTGGAATACACTAATTGCCTTGAAGAAAGATGCCGCGAAATAATTGAGCCAAAGTTGGAGGATTCCCAGTGCGATTTTCGTCCAGTCTGCAGCACTGCAGACCAAATTTCACTTTACAGCAAATTTGAGAAAATACGAAGACATCTACACATCGTTTGTTGACCTCGAGAGAGCATACGACCAGATTTCGCGTGACAAGCTTTGGGGAGTGTTGCGGGAGAATATATGAAATCGAACATCAGGTTATATATATGCATATTTATGTCCGGGTAAAAAATGATTCAGCAGCAGGCCCGTAACCAGCTTGGGACACCAGGAGGAGCGAAGAGTTTTCCGAGGGGCCAAAATTTTTAAACTATGTCCAATATTTTTAAATTATGTCCAACACATTTTTCCAAAGGGGGCGAAAAATTTTCTAGGGGGGGGGCGAAGCAGTGTCTTATTCTTAGAAACAACATCGTGCGTCTCGAATTCCTTCTCGTACTCGTCATGGAGAACGTTTTTTTCATTTCTACACTCAGTTAAATGCTGTACATAACCTTCCAAAGAAACCTTGACAGCTTACAGTGCTAACAATGCCTGACATGTTTTTGTTTTGCAAGATTACTGACACGTCTTTGCGAGACTATTTTTATGACGTCACAAAACCTTGATTACAAAATGTTTACGATGAGATGGAAATGGTCTGTATATCTATCAGATATCGCCAATTTAAAATTGCTGTGCTGTAGAGAATAACAAGAAATAAGGACGCAAGTCACAATTAAGGATGTTTCATAGAAATAAGGACAATATTTTCTGAAGACGTAGTACTTCAAAACAAGGACAAATCTAAGAAATAAGGACGATATGGTAGCCCTGCATATAGAACTAGAAGCAAAGCTTTAAAGGTCTTTCAACATCTTAGATAGTAATAAACTGACAGCCAAAATTTCGTGGTCACACATGTTGTTCCTGAAAACCAGTTTAGACATTTACCCAACAGCATAGCCACAAGCCGATCCCATCGGTGCAGCTGCAGTCTCAGAAGTAACAAGGGAGCGACCTTACCAAGTCAGCCATGCATTAGATGACCAACAGACTTTGGAAAGTCGTAATTTAAGAATCTTTTTTGATGTGGTGTTTATACCAATGCTTCATAACCGGGTGAATAAATTTTCTGTTGCTAAGTTTTTAGATCGCCTCGTTATTATTAGCAATTATGAACAAAATGGCAAACTTCAAGCGTTTTCATTTCACGTCTAAAGCAGTCAACAACTTACCACTTCAGTCAAACCGTGCTATGATGCAATTAACTACCTCTTTTGGGATAGATTTTACTGAGAGATGCCTTGTTTTACTCACTCAAGTGGCAGAATCTCTGCCGTGCTCTGCATGGGCGTCCTGTACTCCTGTGCGAAGGTTATCTGATAGAATTGCAGTACTTTGGAAAGTTTCATTCTCAATCTCGAGTGAAAACCAGACACATGAACACTGATCAGAGTAGCCTTATCAGTCGAAGCAGAGGAATAGCGTATTTGTGATATTCGTTTGGTATTGATCCTAGCATCTGATACGCGTTTAACTCTCAGGTAATACATACAGAAATGTCTAAGAAATACGTACAAACATTGTTTTGATGAAAGTAGATATACATCTACTCTACTGCATAAATTAAATCGATGAGGACACGCCAGTTTCATCAGTTTTAAGAAACAGATTTCTAAAGAAAGGCTAGCGTCGAGAATAAGCTTCCTTCAGCAAGATTTTTATCAGAACACCTTTCAAAGCACATCTCTATCGTGGAGATTTTTTGATCGGTTTGTTTGAATCCCGTATAAGGAAATTGCATTACAACCTTTGCAACAACTGGTGCTCATGACTACCACGTACATGGGACATGTCATAGAAAGGATTTCGTACTTGGTCAAGCTCATGGGCGTTGGAGGGGGGCCTTGGATTTTGAAATTTGATATTTTCCCATTAATTTTTTGTAGAAAATGTTTGTTAGTTTTTCTTTGGCAAAATGAAATGTCACCGTGGTTGATTTTATGAAAAAATGCTTTGGTCACCACTTGGAAAAATCCACTATTGCCCGCCCCGGGAAAAATCTTTCCTACGCCCCTGGTCGAACCAAAAACTAAAATGTGAAACGCGCTGAAATGCATTGACTCGTTGCTGAGGGTGGCACTGGAGGAATTAATTAATCTGTGGCACTAAAGTTTGGGGTAAATTCAGTAATTAGTGAACGGCTTTCTGTTGTGAACATGTATAGTTTCCTATCGTTTTTTGTGGTTTTGTTACTGTGTCCGCAGTGGTAGAGGCCTGTAGTTTGATTCTCACTCAGCATTTAGTTTTCAGGTTCTGTGTCGCCGCTCGTTGAAATACATCGGATGACTGCATTTGTTGCTTCTGTGTTCAGGAGCGCACTGCGCAACCCCACACAGTCCACCCCAACCGGATGAAATCAACCTTTTTCCAAAACCGCCTCCTGCACAAATTACCCGACGTTAAGTTACAGGTGCGCATGACGATCGGCAAAGAAAAAGATTCCGGAAACGGCGAGTCAAAAAAGTTCAGGCAGACTGAGAAATCTCTTAAAAAGCTCATGGCTTCGCGTTTGACCAATGGAATGCTGGCCTGCATCCAAAAATGGTGTCTATGCAGAGAAAAAGCTTTTTCTGTCTAGTCCACTTCACGAATTCGTTTTTCAAATTTTCCTTGTTCTTGTGAGCTCGACTCACGAGCTCCCAATGCGTTACGATAGCAAGCACCGCGACAGCTGTTTCTTGAACATGCTGATCGCACCAGAGCAATGTGACCAAAGCTGCACACTTGGACAGTAACTAAAAGTTACATGAATAAAGACGAGCACATTGACTTTTACCTTGTAGAAGTAGTGAGCGCTGTAGCAAGTGAACTTGTCGGCTTTATAGTTCTTGGCCAAATGTACAGATCGAATGCAGGCGTGGGATGCTGTGGCACTCGGCATGCTGTACTCGACCTCACAAGTGCGGAAGGCGTGTTCGATGACGTCAGGCAGGTCATGATCTGACGCGAGGTCGACTTTGCACGACAGAACCTGAGGCGCGTTTTGGACTGAAAATAAAGGTTTTGTTTACGAATAATTGGCCGCTCAGACGACCGGGCGAAGCATTCCAGTTATTCTCGGTGCGACCGAAACACATTTTCAATTTGATCTACGGCGCTGCGGCGTTGGAAGCCGCAACGCAGTGACGGATGACCCGGGCGGAAAGGAACAGTTTTGCGCGTTGCGTTGTTTACGCGCATTTTGAAACGACGGCAGCTTCAGCGCAGTGCTCTGGTTGTTAATCTTGTGTTTGCCAAAGACGCCACAGTGCTGCCGAAGCCGAAAAATGTGCTCCAAATCAATCACTGCCATGTTTTCTACTGAATTCACATCGACCTTAAAATACTGTAATAACAAAGTACAGCCAAAAAACAGCAACACTTGTGTCCGGTTGTTCGCTAGCAAAGCAGAGAAAACAAGCCAATAAAAACTGTTCCCAGTCAGCTTAGCTACGAACAGTTTATTCTGTCATTAAAATTTGTCGATGCGACAACTCTTCAATATTCGGACATGCAATTCATCCAATGAAGATGAAAAAGAAGCTGTTTTTGTGGAACAGTTGCAAGATATAAAACAAGAAAACTGGACAATGATGCAAACTAGCACTTCCTAATCTACTAACCTGCGTTTTTCTCTGGGAATCGACTGATCCGCCACACAAGGCCGCGATGCGCGACTTCGTATTTGGCACTGCCCACCGAAGCTTCTAGCACCGCGTTCGTGTTCACCACGCCTCGGCCACGAACTGAGGGATGTCCGGGGGGGCGCTTCACGATGCGCTTAGCGTGGATTGACTTGATACGAAAACGTCCGGATCGCCGGAATGCCGGAAGCCAGGAATCCGGCAAACTAAAGCGAATTGACAAGTCTTCCAGCGGTACCTGGTTGAAAAATCTGTGCCGGTTTGAGAAAACTCTGGGATTTATTCGTCGACCTGACCTGGTTTGTTGAAAATGAAGACACTCGCACGGAGTAAATTTGAAACCAGGCGCATTTTACGAAAAACGACCTATAACTTAAGTCTGTCGCAGTGTAATTTCGCGACGCCCGGCTAGATTGAACAACTTCATCTAAAAAGTCGGTGAACACAGCTTGTCGCCGTTTAAAATGTTCAGAGCTGCACGTCCTGTACAGACATTATTTTACAACGCATTGTGCATAGAATGCAGCCAAGGAGACGAAAATACTATTATTTGATGTGATTTTCTTCAATGCTGAAAAACAGGCTAGACTGTTAATGTCTGTTCGATTTCTATATAAAACAGAAATCGGTAGGATTTGTTTCATTACAAGCTTCAACTGCCATAAAGGCATAAAATCGTACGTAACACAGTCGCATATCCCAGGAGGTCAAAGGCGCTGCGGGGAGAAAACCAAAGGTTAGCTTTGCGTGTGTGTGTTCACGAGAAGCCGCGGTGGACTTCATTCTGTTGCGTTGCAATGCAAACGAGGTTTAAGAATCAAGCAAGTCAAAACAAAAATTAAACAACGGCGCAATGCAAACTTATTATCAAAAGGTTTCATCCCAGGGAGAGCAAAATCGCCATAACTCGAGCAAATACAACTTGTGCACAACAGAAGAGGCGAGTTACAAGGTTGGTGTTGAAAACTTACACACGTAACGGCATATTGCTTGATGAGCGGAAATTGGGCACGAATATCGCGTGACCCTGTAAAAACTACTCAAGTATCGATGACGTTGTCGATTTTCCACATCCCTTTGCAGTGTCACAATACCTTCAACGGGAGGTCATTCGCATGTTGTTTAAGCACAAAATCTTATCGAACATGACACCATTTAAAAAATCTCTAATTTTAACATCAAAATCTATTCGCAGTGGTCAGTGCCGTAGCAGCCCAAGTCTGGCAGCCCCCAAAATGCTTACAGGGGCCCCCCTAATGGTCATTTATAAAAACGTTTTCGACGTTATGCTACATCTCGAGGTTGAATGGCCTTCAAAACAAAATATCCTAATTCCAGACACAATTTTGGCAGAACCAGGCACGTAGCCAGGTTTTAAAGTTTGAGGGGGGCAAGATATGTTTCTAAGGAGAAAGATTTTTGTTTTTATCATATGTTCAAAAAACAAATTTTTCTCAGCACACCAAATTTGTGGGGCATAAAAAATATTTGGGGGGTAACTGCCCTCGAATACCACCCCGTGTCTGCGGGCCTGGGCAGGACCGTCGCTCGAAAGTCTTCCATTTGGGGCCTTCATATTTGTGCAGGGGGCTAGACATCCTGAAAATTTATATTTAATTCATAACATGAACAGCATTTGGAGATTGTGCAAATTATTTATAAATATTTTCCGCAAATACTGTACCCATAATAGGCTCGTACTTTCAAATTAAAATTTTTGAACAAGTTTAACAAAAGGAATTGGGTCGCAAATCATTGTCATTTAATTTAATTGACGGCGATTATTTAGAGATGCCGTAATGAAATGCAAAAGTTAAAAAAATTGCAAGAAATCAGAATCAACCCTGTTTCTTTCATTAGCGCAAATTGATAAACTTTATCCTACGCCGTAGCTACACTGAGGAAATTAAGGCAATTGCCTCGGTAAACATTCTGGAATGATGCCAAAAACCACTTTTGTAACCCTAAATCAAATCACATTTCACTGCGTGGCTGTTTCAAAAAGAGTAGCACTGTAGCTACACTGCGTTGCAACTACTAGAGATACCACCAGCCTAGATTAAAATAAGGACAGTTTGTTAGGTTTCCATAAACTACATTTGTCAACATTCCCACCAGAGATGTTATTAACATATTCGCGTCGGTGAAAATTTCACCCTGAGTACGGCCATATTCGCTATATGAGCTGAAGTGAAATATGGTTATAAAGCGTGCGCATTGGGCTTTTTACTGGCCGAAAAACGCATGCAAAAACCTTGCTGGTGTCTGGACTTGTTAATGTCTTGGTGCATGGCACATGTTTAGATTAATAATATTTTGTATCTCAAATCGCCTATGAATGTTAGCAAATACAGACTTAAGGCCTACGTGGGCGCTACAGTTAACATCCATATTTCACTAACTGCACTACTCTGTTTTGGGACAACATAGCAATAATTGCTAAATAGACTCTTCTAACTACACAATTAACTCCATCTGGCTGTCTGAACAGCAGATTGCGCTAATGTGTAACTTTGGTCGTAAGCACCAAAGGTATCTTGCTGCTATGGACTACAAAATAAGAGAAGACGACCATCTGGGCTGGACATAGCACATTTTTTACAACCATCACTTCACAAAATACGTTGATCAAGTGGAAGTCTGACTTCTGGACGTATACAACTAGTTACGTAGGCACGGCCGGATAAATGAACGCGAGGCCCATCAGGGTAAAGTCGTGACCGCGAAGCCCCCGAAACGCTCAGCGCAACTGCGCAGTTCACTCATGTCCGATCCTTTGCCTGCAGAGGCAGGTTGCGAAAATTGCTAGCGGATTGTTGTAATCTTGGTCTTCATTGCGTAACAATAACACGGCAATAAATCTTCAAATGTTCACTTCAAGTTACGGTGGTAGGCGTTTTACCTCATGTGACCACGGCTCCCACTGAGTTTTTTTTCCACCAGATCTGTTTTTAGTTGACCTGTGTGTGTAGGTTTAATTATGAAAAATCGCGTTAAATGTAAATTTTTTGAAGTGATAAGTTCATCAGTAACTTCAATGTGTTCAATAACATAAAGGTAACTTTATATAACAGTGATTACATGCGCACATCAGGTGAGAAAGTACGCATATCGGATGAAGCAGAACGTGTTCAATCGGTTTCATATTCTCATATAAGATCATTGTCAGGGTTATATA
>JGI24158J21664_10006955_pt1 | contig 14976 bp, 15 predicted proteins | sample Ectturendosymbi3_FD_21664 | JGI IMG/M metagenome (IMG submission 21664) | reverse complement strand
CGGCGTCCCACAGTGATCTGTCCTGGCGCCCCTTCTGTTCAACATCTACACCTCTGACCTGCCAGCCACCATCTCCAGAAAGTATGCATATGCTGACGATCAAGCAATGATGCGTGCTGATGGAGATTGGCAGGCAGTGGAAGGGGCGCTGAGCAAGGACATGGCAACCACAGGTGAATACCTCCAGACTTGGAAGCTAAAGCTCAGCACAACGAAAACGGTGTCGGCAGCCTTCCATTTTTACAACAAGGAAGCCAAACGTGAGCTTAAAGTCAAATACAACAACGAAACCTTGCCCTTCTGCTACGAACCCAGATACCTCGGAGTTACGTTGGACAGGTCATTCACGTACCGCCGACACCTTAAGTCACTTCGCAAGAAGCTAACATCACGCGTCGCACTCCTGCTGAGACGGCTTGCTGGCTCTGGCTGGGGTGCTGGAGCAACAACGTTGCGAACAGCCACCCTAGCCCTGGTTCATTCGACTGCAGAGTACTGCGCTCCTGTTTGGGGCCGCAGTGCTCATACCCACCTTGTTGACCCCACCATCAACGACGTCTTGCGAATTGTGACTGGATGCCTGCGTCCTACACCAGCGGACAACCTTCCAATCCTTGCAGGCATCCCACCGGCTGAGCTTCGTCGTAATGGAGCCGCATTGTCTCCGGCACGCCGTGCCATGGAACCTGGATACCTGCTCCACTCAGCGCTCACCCGTCCATCGGGTGCAGCTGCATGGCGCCTCAAATCGAGACACCCATTTGTACTCGCCGCACAGCAACTCATCAGTTTTTCTGACAACAACAACATACGTGCGGCGCAGTGGGCGGATCACCAATGGAATGCGGAGTGGGCAGACAACCCCACAAGACTCCGCACTTCAATTCCAGACACCGGTACACACACACCCGGAATGACCCTCCCAAGAAGAGCCTGGGTTCGGCTTTCCGCTCCTGCTTGTACAAATGGGGTATGGCCTCCTCTGCGACCTGTGAGCGTGGCGCAGAAAACAAACTGTCGACCATGTTGTCCTCCACTGTCCAATCCATCGACCTCCCATTGAGCGCATGACCTGACGGTTCTGGACGATGAGAATCGAATGGCTGCTCAACACCTGCCCCGATATCTAAGCGGGCTTGCAGTGGATAAAAGAAGAACTCGCTCAAACGAAAGAAACTGAGACATTAGAAACAATAAATCTCTCTCACTTTATGCACAGTGAGGTAGACTATATCGTCTGGCAAGTGGTGTTAGAAACCAAATGACTCAGCTAATTATGAGGATAGCATGTATTCATCAGTACAATTCAAAGAAAGCCTACGAATAAGGAAGAGCAATGTTTGAAGCGACAATTAGAGAACTGACAAGTTTTCAATAACACGGAACCAACGGTGAAAGCGAAGCATTTCATGACGCAGAGCGTTGATCCACAGATGTTGTTTTTAGTTATCCTCCGCAATCGAAGAAATTTCTGTAAAAATTCAAACAAAAATGAGTGTAACTTCAAAATTGAAGACTTTGATATGATTGAAAAAAGATTAAGATTCTCGGAACTAGAGAGCGAGGTGATGAGGAGATTAACCTCTCCACATTTTGAGCAAAATTTTTCAAGAGCTTCTGTTGTTTGCTGATCGCACAAATACTCTTTGAATAATATTGAAATGTTTAAGGAATAATTATCATTCTGCAGTTTTCGGGAAGAGCAGTTTCCAAAAGACATCTCATTTACTTTTTTGGAAATGAAACACTGTTTTGCCTGGACCCCAAAATATTGAGAAGTCGTTTAGATTTTCTGCCCCTTAATTGAAAGCGTAATCTGCCCATTTATGACCAGGGGTACATATTTGGAAGTCGAGTTCGAGTTACAACACCTCCGAGTCTAGACTTGGGCGTTTTCTTTGAATCAAGTCGAATCACTGACTAGCGAATCAAGTCCGATTCGAGTGGCTTGCTACCTAGTCTTGTCAGTGCTTTCGTTTTGGCTCATGTTATAACATATATAGCATAGTTAAGTAATTTGATAGATGTAAAGCGCGTTCAAGCATAAAACGAACAGCTTGAGATTAGTGATCACCCTGATAAACAGCCACTCCCATCAAAAGCACCAAACGATTCATTATGAGTCTTTTCCATTGCTGACTCAATTTAGGTCATGTTATTTTTAATAAAACATGACCAGAGTAGGGTAATTAAGCCCTTCAAAAGAGACTCGAATCAGTCCGACAGATTTAAAAACATAACTCGAGACATAGGCGCAGGAGCAAGCAAATTTTTTGGGGTGCGAAGGATTTTTTCCCGAATTTCTCCAAACTTGCTCGAAATCGTTTGTGCCACTTTTTGTGCGAATGTTTTTTCATGCAGACCTTGTTTTGGGATGACCTCCAAAAAAAAGTCTTCGTGTCCTTCTGCAAACGTTGGGCGCCTAGATTTCCACGGATTTTTACCAAATCAAAACTTTTGGGAGTGCGCTTTCACCCTCTGCACCCCCGACACGAGATATTGCATCTCTGGTCTTCACGGGATTGCAGCAGCAAGCACAAGTTTGAAGAACTCACAATAAAACTTACTAGATCTTCCTGATATCTCTTACCTAAGTTTAAAGTATGAAATGAAAATTTGCTTAATATTTAACAATGAAGATAAACATTGTTTTGTTACAAATTGATATTACAGTCCAGCCACGTAACATGCAAAGATGCAGGATGTTTCACATTAGAACAGCTATGCTGCTGTGTCCAGTCCGCGGGCCGCATGCGGTCCAATCGAAGGTTTTGTGAGGCCCAGTTTAGGTTTTAGCTGCAGTGAAAGTATCCTATATACTGACAACCAGTCCTTATTTTGATTATCTTGAATTTGACGTTTTCGATGCAGGTAGCCCTCAGTGCCACTTTATGCCGTCTTTTACCAGTTAGGTTTCGAACGCTTTCAGTACATTAGCTTTAGCTAATTTTAGTTTGCTGAGATCAAAGTAAGTCATTCAATGTGCGGCCCTGGTTAAGACAGTAACGTAGTTTTTGACTCAGTAAGCCATTTGGATTGGACATAGTTTCATAAGTATATCAAGTCATGGATTCATTTGGAAGAGTGGCTACAATTGAATAATTAGTCGTGGGGAAATGTTTGGTTACAAAAATGACTGAAGAAAATTGACAAAACAACAAAGATATTCAGTCAACTTTCCAGAAGTATCTTTTCCAAACTGGCCGTCCGAAGCTGCAACTTGTCGTCAGTGAGGTCTTGTCCTGACCCAGCTTGCATCAGCTGGTTTCAGCATTGCCTGAGCTTTCCACAATATGACTATTTTCCTTGCTACTGCTGCATAATTCCATTCATTCAATAACGCTTAAAAGCACCCGTTTTGTTGTCCAGTTGCGAATAAAACTCTACATTTATTGCATGTTCTGCTTTCAGTGAGACATAGATGAGTGCCTTCAAGTGTTTCGTAGCCTTCAGTCCATAAAACACTAAAGCATAACCACGCATCAGAAAGCAATTCATCAATATGCCACCTGCTCAATTTTCCAAACACGGGGCCGTGGAACCTCTGCAGGAAAGCATTCAAACTTTGACCCGTCTGCTGCCTCTGGCATCAGCCAGAAGATGACGAGCGAATGTAGAGTTCGGGGCTTTGAAATACAACCTTTCCAGAATGTCTGTCGCTGCGTCGTACATAGCACAGTCTTCGATGTGCGCGTAAACCTCATAGCTAATGCATGTAGTTAATGTTTTAATCTTTCTTGTCGACTGTTCTGCACCTTCACTTTCCTGGAATGTAGAGATATCATTCTCGATTCTTCAAGTGCTTCCATTCTTTGGATGCAGAGCGAGTACTCTCGGGTTTCAACAGTTGATCCATTGTATGCGTTTCTTGAATTCATCTTATGATATAGGTATTGCGCCAACTGGCCTTAAGAAAACTTACGTCGCTGCCATAATCTACGAAGCAAAGCCATAAAGCTACCACAAGCATTAAAATTAAAGAAACTTAGCGTTTCCGAAAATGCACGTCTGGTAACGGTCAGAATCCATCTTATTGCTGACACATGGAGTCACTAGCAGGGGGGAGACTGTGAAACACAATGGCATTAAAAGCGCAATCCACGCTAATTGCAAGCTCACGACAAACACGTTACTGAAATTGATTTTAAACGCATTTCACAAAAGTTAATTTAGTCCATCTCGTAAAAAGTTATGTTTTATGATTTAAACGTGATTTTCTTGGAACTGGGTCCAGCAGTGATCGGACGTCATGTGATCGTCCCATCGGCACTGTTGCTTCTCTTCTATTGTGTTTAATATTTTGATGGAACCGTTCATCTTGTTCCTCACATAGACGACCAAGTTTTTTTGGGAATCGATCAAAGTGGCTGAATAAGTAGTGAACTTTATGCTCTTTCTGGCTCTAAGAGCTGGAAAATTTGAAAGCATCATTTCCACAACATTCTGGCAGCTGTCTGTCTTCGTTTTCCCCAAGAACGCCTTCACTACAGAAATATACAAGGACCAGGCAGCAGATTTAACAGCGGTTGTATGCGATACAAAAGTTTGATCTTTAATCAATTTGCGAATTTGTGGTGCGTCAAAAATTCCGGATTCACCTTTCTGATTACTCAAACCAGGAAATGTATTACAATGTTGCGGCCAGTGGTCCAACTATATGGACAAGTACGTATGTTCTGGAATCAACACATTGTAATAGACTGCTCAGTGAGCCATCCTGCTGGGCACAAACCGTTCACATGTTCACGCTGCGTTTGACCGGCGTTTTGAACGTAAGGAGTGATTGCGGCGCATGATCTCTATTGTTGCTTGCTGCCACAGTGTGAAGCTATCGTAACAACACATGTATTCAAATTATACACCATTCTTGTCTAATGCTTTGATGAATTACTTCAACAAGACCTGTTTTATATGGGAGGATGATGCTGCCACAGTCAACCAATGGTTCGTTTATGATACTTTCTCTCCCGCAAGAAGCACTTCATACATCAGCCTTCCCTTCCTGTGCCAATGTCGTAAACTAGTTCTACAATCCACAGGCAAAGGAGGCACAGGTATTTGGCGTAACCACCTTGGCGTTTGCCTCCCCCGAAAATTTTAGCTGGTTGCAGCCTTGACTGCGGTACACCCATTGCAGTCCGCAAACCCATCAGTGCTATTGCAAAACACGAAGCTATCTTCTTCACTAAAGTAACATTTAAATACTTCATCTTTGTGACGGTAAAATGTTGTGCTGATCTTGGAACCAAGAATTCCGTGTTCACTGAGACGAGAAAACAAGATTTCAGCTACCTTTTTTGGCAGCTAGACATCTAAGTTGTTGCTGAGCTAGTCCTGACAAAAAGGCTTCACATTAGTTATTCGTTTGTAAACTTGCAACTGCATCATAACTGCTGCATTCAGTGAATGTTTCTTCCGGCGTCTCAAATAAACCATTAAAAAGCTAGATGTTGCGTTAAATGATACATTGCGCATCATATCTGGGTGCCTGAAACCGACCCGCAGGGAGCTTTTCCAGTACTCTCGGGTATTCCACCGGCCCACCTGTGCAGGGAACATTCCACTTTCAAGCTGGCGCTCCAGGCACAACTGAACACTAACCACCCCCTTCATGCCCTTGTCCGTAGTGCACAGTTTCTTGGCACACAGCGCCTGCATTCACGACGCTCCTTCCGCCGCCATGCTGCAGCGCTAATCAACTCCGGCTTCAATATCCTGGAGCATGGACGTCCGCAAAAATTTTTCCAGGGGGGGCAACGCCGACATTTTGCTTATACAGTACTTTCAGGTTGCTGCCGATGCAATGCAAATGGACTTTCACAAAACACTTTCCCCTTTCTACCAGGCCTGTACCCAGGTTTTAAGGTTTGGGGGGCAGAACATATTTTAGAGGGGCACGATTTTCAAAATTATATGTTTATAAATATTTTACTGGGCAAAACACAATTTGGGGACACACAAAAGTATTTGGGGCGGCACTGCCCCCGAATGCCACCCCGTGGCTACAGACCGGATTCTACACCACAAAAACGCCACTTGTTACGGCTAATCACAAAAATGCGCTTCTTTGGCGGCAGCAGCCAAGTACATTAAGATTAAACTCATCTCCAGATTTTCAAAGCAGTGCGATTTTTTCAAAGAAGCACTGCCTTGGTCTTTAAAGAAACCATCAACTATTACGTTAATTTATCTAGCAAGACTTGCCAGCGTTACTTCGAAACAAGATCTGCAGACACCTGGATTCCAGATTCTGGAGTCTCGGCAAGAGTTGTAAATGTCTCGAAGAACTCACTCAGGTACCAGAAATAAACTTACACGGATAAGACGTATTCCAACAAGTCACATAGTCTTATACTGTGTCAAAAAAAGCCTGAATAAGCGTAGTTTGATTAAGCCATGGGTGGACGACCCGCGGGCCTCGTGCGGTTCGCCTCAGCGTTTTCAGGGGCCCGTGGAAGAATTCAGGAAAAAAAACAACAATACTGAAATTTCCTCTAAATTAGTCCTAAACTTGAATCGAGACTTGCTTCTATTTCCATTTGATTCCTTGATGATTAAAAAGTGCGCTCTCCGTTAAACGCGGCCTTCAAATCACCCCCACGCCAAATTAATTTCACACCCCTGGATTAATCGCCAAATTAATTTCACACCCTGGATCAATCTATTCGCTCTGGCACAATGGTCACACTCACAGTCTCAAATCAACAGCGGATTTTTCAAACTTGTGTCAGCACTGCTACATTTTCCCTCTTGCTTCTTTCACAGTGTAAAACTACGTTGCCAACCGCTATCGGCAGTCACTGTATTGCTGCATCAGCAGTGTAGAAAGCGGGGGTACAGGAGGTGCAAGCGCACCCCCAAAACTTTCGATATGTTAAATCCGGGCAATATCCTTGAAAATCCGGGCAAAAGCTGTGTAAATCTGGGTAAAAACTGTGAAAACCTTTGCAAAACCCCTGAAAATCTGGGCAAAAATAGTGCCCAACGAGGTTTGATTTGAAAAAATGGCGGCCAACGTTAGCAGAATCACATGAAGACTTTTCTTGGAGGTCATCCCAAAAGAAGGTCTGCTTGAGAAAATGTTCGCACCAAAAGTGGCCCAAATTTTTTTCGGGCAAGTTTGGGGAAATTCCGGCCAAAATCCTTCGCACCCCAAACAATTTGCCTTCTCCTACACCTATGTGCTGCATTGCATCACCTTCCTAGAGTTCTGCATTCAACAGTCACATTTAAAAAAACCCTCACCACCGTAACTTGAAGTAAACCTTCGAAGAATTGAGGATATGTTATTGTTACGCAATTAGGACGAAGATCTATTTGCTCGCAAGTTTCGCAGCCTGCCTCTGCAGACCGAAAAACAGTCATGAGTGAACTGCAATATCATCATTACATGACACCACAAGAATAAACTTGCCTCTTGTGCAATGTGCGGGTAATATCGGCCATAGGTGTAGAAGGCAAATTTTTGGGGGTGCGAAGGATTTTTGCCCGAATTTCCTCAAACTTGCCCGAAAAATTTTTGGACCACTTTTTGTGCGAATTTTTCTCATGAAGACCGTTTTTGGAATGAAAAAAAGTTTTCATGTGATTCTGCACATGTTGGGGGACAATTTTTTCAAACCAAACACGTTAGACGCTATTTTTGCCCAGAGTTTCAGGGGCTTTGCCAAGGTTTTAACAGATTTTGCCCAGATTTCTGCGGATTTTGCCGATTTTCAGGAATTTTTCCACAATTTTCACCACATCAAAACTCTTGGGGTGCGCTTTCACCCCCACCCCCTGCGCCACTGACATCGGCAACAAACTGTCATTGCAGGAAGTAACTCAATTAATCTGAATTAAGTGCTCACTACAGGTTTTCATAAAAATTTTGGTTTTTAGTCCCAATTTCCAGGGGGGGCAAATACCAGTTTGCCCCCCCTGCGGACGCCCATGTCCTGGAGTCATGGAGAGTGGCATGGGAAAGTGCCACGCCACCGGTCCAGTTTTTGGTCACCCCTGCCGTTTGTCTCCCGTCTGGCTCAGAGCTACCCCGTAGTCTGTGGGTAGCACTGAATAGACTAAGAACTGGCTTCGGCCGCTTTGGTACATGCCTGTACCGCTGGGGCATCCTAGATACACCCAAATGCATCTGTGACGCTGGGGGGCAGTCGGCCAATCATATAATCTTCGATTGCAACATCCTTCGCCCTCCGAACTGCCTGGAAGGCCTGCGGTGCCTGACATCAACAACACTAACTACGTTTACATGGTCAGTTTTGCGTTGTCTCGTTATCATATATGGATAACGAGTGGTCTGATTCTGAACGTGATTTGCTGAGTCAGTTCCCTGAACGAGCCAATGCGTTGGCCATCTCGGCAGGAAGACGTCCTCGTTATAAAGTGCACGTGGTCTCGTTCGCGCGGTACCAGGCTAGCACCAAGCACGGCTAGCATTCAGTGCCTGTCTCCAGATAAGATGTGACTGCACCGTTATTCTGTGTGTTGAGTTCACTTTTAGAAGTGTAATACCAACATAATTACCATACAGTCAACAAGGCACGTCGGCGAGGATGGGTAGTTTTACTATAGATAGCAATTTGGGCTTTGGGTTGGCAGTGTTAGGATATCTTATTTTGAAGGCAAGAATCTTAACCAAATGTTCAGAAATCACCCTGCTGAAAACTGTTTGCTTCTGCATTTTACATGTCATTACAGAAAATTGAGTGTAATAATTCTCTGCCATCAGTGGTGATAGAAGTAGGCTATAGTAGAAGATACTGGCCTACAGTAACTAAAATATACTTTTTGAAATGTAGATGTCTAGAAATGAAACATTACTGAGAAGATGCTTCTTTATAATAATGGCTGAAAGCTGTACACAAAATATGATGACAGTCTCTATTTAAATACAAATTTATATTTTAAATAGGCTATTGATCAGCTGGGAGTGGCCTGGCAGTGTTAAGAATAGTTGTTTTGAAAGTAAGAACCCTTGTGCGTTGCAGTAATCTTCATAAATAAGGCTTACAAAAATAGGGAAACTTTCTGGTATCAGTGGTGGTAGCAGTAAAGGATATACTATAATGATTTCACTAGCTCCTTGAAAAAATGTCATGGGTTTTTTAATATAACAAATACTGAATGTTTTGTTTTCATCATGTGACATTAGGCTATATGTTTGAGTACCAGTGTAATTTTAAGGTATTTTGACTGATGTGTCACCAAAAGTTCCACCTAGCCACTTGCAGCACATGCAACAAAGCAGTTATCTCCAAACTGTTTTTCACCATTGCGCTTATGAAACCTGTGTTAAAATTTGTCTGCCTGTTAACTTTGCACATGCGACATCAACGCATGCTGTAAACGTCAGTGCACGTCTGCTATGGATGGATTTTACAGTGTGCAGCATGATCCATAATTCACGGCACCAACTCCATGAGAGGCATGAACAGCAAATGCCAAATTCGTGAAATCTGTACATCAGTGTGCATGCTTTCCAACCCCATACAACCCTTTGTTCACTAGCCTGCGCAGTAGATGTTTAGCGAGTTAGCGACCCGTCTGCCACACTTGAAGGACTTTCAGAAATGTAAACCGAACAGTACGATGACGTCATAACGGCCTGTCTCGTTTCTGCGCACCGTCGCTTGACATGTAAACGTAGTATGAATGGCTTGAGGACCTTGTGGATTTTGTCTGAACCGCCGCTCACACGCAAGAAGAAGTAGAAATAAACCATCACAAGGTCTGGCAAAGAAGCAGAACAGGGGCAGGAACTTCACAGCAATGTGGAACTGAGCGTCTAGCAGACTCTACATTAGGATATTCCACGACTTCTGTTTGTGGTGGTTCCATCTTGTCATGTCCATCAAGCAGAAGCAGGAATGGTCCTGGTGGTTCTGGAGCTCTCGCCAAACCAAAGGTATCACATCAAACTTTATTGCTTTCACTTGTTCTTGGGCGCACAAGCAAAGGGTTTCAGTACAATTCTTGCACACTTTGTGGGAAGCCCATGGTTTGTGTTGATCCCCCAGTTTACGCCAAATAAGTTTGGTGTACAGCACTTTAATCGGGCTCTACTGGCGTTAAAACATAAAAACAGGTTAAAAAAACTGGCCAACATTTCGATAGTTAGGTATAACTACCTTCATCAGGGCGTACACGAAATGGTGGTATGTTCATTTGGTAAAATCACGTGCACTGAAGTCTTGCTCTTTTCTTATATATTCACCACAAATGTAACAGGATCTATATGGATTGTTGTTACAACACCTACATTTTGAATTCATTACTTCATTTGCTTTACCGTAAATGCAATTCCTCATAAAAAAATCTTAAACATTGACAAAAATTTAAATAAAAGTGCATTTGTACCGGTGGCTTGCCCACTTTTTTACCAAGTAGCATTCATGTTAGCACAAAAATACATCCCTCTGGGCATGTTTTCAAGCTATTTACCGTGTGTTATATCGCTAAAATGTGATCATTGCTACAACTCTTTGCATGCGTAACGCATCGACAGTAGCCCTACCACCTTGCAACCTGTATACAACTAACTTTGGGCCAGGCTACTGGTCCGAATTCCCAATGTATTGAATGGAAGGCTACAACTGATGACTAACAAATTGCTGGCTTTCACCACATGCACTTGCATTGTTCGGCTACTATTACGCTGCACAATGCATTTGGAGCAATTGTGATGTCACTCATGAGTAGTTTGATCAATCATTGCTTATTTCGTACAGCAATTGGCCAACACCGGGAAGAATTAACTAGAAGACATTTCGATATATTCAAAGAGTAGTGATGCTCTCGTGAAGACAATAATTTTCACACAATATAAAAGGAACTTAAAGTACAACACTAATAAAAAAAATCACGAGATAAAAGGTGTTTGTTTCGTAGAGTACCTCTACACAGACGAACTTTATCTTTTGGTTGAAAGACATAACAGCTGTTTCAGAGAATCGAGCAACTAGAAAGGAGAACATATTAATCTGCGCACTGATGCATTTCAACCTTTCTGCTGCGACAACATTTAGCCTCGTGTTTAAAGATCGAAGGTACGAGCCTGGTTTTAACAAATGTATCAAACAAAACTGCAAAAATTGCTTCAACATAGTATTGAGAATTCAATGCACCATGTTGCTTCCGTAATGACAAACCACGACAGATTGTATGAAACATATGATTCACCTTCAGCAATTCTGTCAACCGTAGCACGTTCCGCTTCACTTCCTCCAACGACGTCAGACGACCTTTCCTCTGAAAGTATTAAATTGTTAATTTAAAATGTAGTTACATTAGTTTATTGCTAATTCATTACATTAGCTTATTATACTATGTAAAAAAGCTCAGTCTTCTTAAGCTGGATGACATTTATTGCCTTGAAATAGGTAAAATCATGCACAAATTTCACTCTGGCAACTTTCCTGAAAATTTCAACCGCCTTTTCACTCCTGTAAATCAAGTGGAATGTCATGCAATGCGCAGTGCAATTAGGGGTGCACATTTTTGGCAAATGGCCCACACCAAATATGGAAAAAGGTCTTTGAAGCAATAGGCCCTAAGATCTGGGACATTATTGATCCCTCTCCACACGACTGTTCTCCATTCACATTAAAAATAGTACAAAGATATACTTATCTCTGCATATGATGACAGGTAGTATGGTGCTGAAACATGAAGCTCTTCATCTTAACTGTAGCCCACTTATTTTTCATGCTAGAATCTAAACCGACTCATTCCCTTTTGTTCATATTCTCTTCTCCCATACCTCCCTTTATTCCTTAATTCTTTTCACCCTATTGTACACACTCCCATTCCTTTTCACATCTAGGTTGTGCTTGTTTGCCTAAATTTTGCGTGTTTTGTTTTTGCTTGTGTCTTTGTCATTATGTGATTTGGTTTTCTGGTTGCTGCTGGTGTTCTTTTGCTTTGCAGGAGCAGTGCATCATATCCCAAGGACCATTTGGGATCCCAAGGATCATCTCCATGCTTAAAAAAACGCTGCAAACAATTGTAGAGCTTGCCAGATGCGAAAGGGTTATGACAATCCGGGCAGAGTTTCATTTTAGCTGGGTTTATACTTTCTCTGCCACGCGCAGGTCCTTGCGGATCTGAGCAACCCATCCACCGAGAGAGACCGGTTGCAACCCAGCACTCCCTGCGCAACTGTGTTGATCATCTAGCAGCTCCTTCCCACATATATGCAACACCAAGAGTTGAAACTGGACAGTAACAAAGCTAATTTAACTGTTGAGGGGCATCGACTCTATAACCTTCCGGTTCCTTCAATGCCCTGCTGGCGTCCTTGCACTAATTTGTGTTTTTTCTTGCTGGAAATTAATTACCGCCAAATAAAATCAAGTCACCTCATCAAAGTAAAACAACGTGGACTCAAGACTGTACTTTGCCTGACCCCTCAGCTACAGTGAAGGTGCCCGAGAGACAAGTGTACTATTGTGCTGGCATGGTCTCTTTCCTATATCAACTCACCACAACTCTTACCTGCACATGAGCGGGGCACGTTATGGATTGCGTTTCTTAGCAACATGCTGTGTTTACTTACATGAAATGCCTTACAAGCGTCCAAAACCACTGAAAAGTACTGAAATACCTTTGTTCATATAATCTTTTTGCAAATTTCAATGAAAGTATTTAACCTTTAAACGCCTGAACGTATCATTATTGACCCAAACGAACATTTCGAAACATCTTCAACCCATAAAGCATCACTGCCACCCTCCTTGTGTGCCTCAAGTTGCTTGTGGACGTTGTTTTCATGAACACGAAATGCTGACATGGTATTTGTAACTTCAAACAGAATAAATTAAACATTTTCGTGAAAAACGTATTTTTCAAGACTTTGTTGAAAACTTGTCACATTTACCAATGTACTTCTACTCGCTTGTTTGATGGTGTCTTACCTCAGAACCCGTTATGGTAAAATTCTACGTGGGCCACTAGCGGCCCAACTAGATATGAATGGATGGTGATCAGCACAGGCGTTTAAGGGCTAATTCATGCTCCAGTAAATACCTTCAGCAAGTACTTCATCATTACCATCATCGTTGATGTTCATATTGCCGGCGGTTCCTGCCATGAAAGTAATCACAAAAAGTTGATATGATCGAGGCTAGAAACATTAATAGTCCAACAGTTCTGATGCCACAGCTATAAACAGGTGACTGCGACGACAAACCTAAAACTTCGGATCAGTGAATGCATTGGTTGGTTAGTGTTGAGAAACGCGACAAAAAGTCCGTCCTGTTTTTTAGTTCTTTGCTGTTCAACAAAAAAGCGCTTCTCATGCTCAACAATGCAACAGCACACTTGGCAGCAGAGTTCCTCATCATGTGTGCTGCAAACTCCTCAAAATCTTTTCTAATCAATTTGATCTTTGTAGCACTGGACAATTTTACGTTTGGCATTGTGACTTCTGTTTCTAACATCGCAAAATGACAGTTGACACACTTCTTCGTTAAAAGAGAATCAGAAGTACATCCAGGAGCGGAACGGTATCTGTTGTGTCACAAATGCTATATGATGTCATATACTAGATTATTTAAGTGCTCGTAAAAGAACTGCAAGTTTACTGATACGTTCGCTGTGAAGTGGCTTTATCACGTTGTTTACGAAACATGTTGATAGCGCAAATTTACAATTGTATAAGTAAAAAGAAGATTGTTCGCAAGATGCCCAAGTGGGTTCAATTTGAGGGATGCAGCTTAGACCCAGCGATATAGTAGTTTCACCTGATATTTTGAGATTGTTTTGATGGTTTCCTTATTGAATTAGGTTGAAAATATGCAAAATATGACTTCATGACCTAACATGCAAAATATGATTTTTATGACTTTGTAACTTTTGTTATAGACTTCATAGGGTGCGATTTTTGTTTTAAAATTCGTTTCATAGTTTACCATGACTTTTATGACTTTAAATGGCCCAGTTATCACCATTGTTGTTTGCAATTGTGGTGGGTGTGGTTACGGAGAGCGCAAGAGAAGGATTGATGAACGAAATTATATTGTGCAGATGACTTGACTTTGATGGCCGAGACTATGGAGGCCCTGAGTGAAGTTTAAAAAATGGAACGTTGCGTTTGAGAGCAAGGGAATGAAAGTTAACTTTGGGAAGACGAAGGTGATGGTTGGTGGGTCAAATGGGGAAATACTCGGGTCTCAAGAGTAAGATAGACCCTTGTGGCATGTGTGGAAAGATAGTTATGGCAACTCATTGCTGTGTACAGGGTGCGGAAGGTGGATTCATGGGAGATGTGCAAAGATGAAGAGGGTGAAACACAGCATGGCATGGTATTTAATTTGTGAATGTTGTAGGAAAGGATGAGATGGTGGAGCCAGTTGAAGAGTTATGTGATGGGGTTGAAACTGGAAAAGGGTTCTACTATTAGGGGGATAAGGTGAATGCCAGTGGGGGATGTGAGGCAGCGGTGACTGCAAGAGTTGTTTGGATGAAATGTAGAGAGTACAGTGAGTTGCTAAGAGGGCGAAGGTTCCCATTGCAGAAAAAGAGAAAAATTTATAAAAGTTGTGTGAGGCCAGCAATGTTGTATGGAAGCGAAACGTGGTGCTTGAGAGAAAATGGAATGGCGATTTTGAGACGATCTGAGAAAAGTATGATGAGAGCGATGTGTGGAGTTAAGCTGATGGACAGGGAGAATATAAAGGGACTTATTGGTATGTTTGGTTTCCAAGATAAGGTGGATAAATTGGCAAAAGCTCATGCGGTACAATGGTATGGGCATGTTTTGAGAAGAGCTGAGAGTGTGTTGGACTTCTATATAAACGGACGACAAGGAAGACCACAAAAAACATGAAAAAGGCAGGTGGAAGAAGAAATTAAGAAAATTGGTATGGGTATGTGGAGATAATAGGTCTGCAGCCTAGATGACCCTTGGTCCTTCGCAGCCTCCAACTCCCCCATGCATTCTATACATCGATGTACTTGGAAATCATTGCAGTTCTTCAT
>JGI24158J21664_10006954_pt1 | contig 14979 bp, 10 predicted proteins | sample Ectturendosymbi3_FD_21664 | JGI IMG/M metagenome (IMG submission 21664) | reverse complement strand
GTTCGCTAATGGTTGGTTTACTGCATGCGATGGCTTTTATGGTGCTTCTGCTTATTGGCTGAGTCATATGAAACAATAAACCATTACCATTACCATTGATGCAACAGAAGATTATTCCAGAAAACTCCGGTCTTCACTAAGAATTTTCATTGCCTATAATAACGGAGAGCCGAGGTCGTCATTGCATCTCAGGAACGGCTGGTCATGACAACATGATCAGAAACGCGGTATGAAGTGAGGAGTGGATCGAAAAGCATTCTAAACCAGCAATGTTTCCTAATTTTTTGTTGCAAAATTATTGTCTTCACGGATAAGATAAAAACATCCTCTTTGTCTTCCGGTGAAACATGTTTACAATTGAAATATGTGGCTTGCCCATTTAACGCTCCAGGTTTTCTGTAAGCTTTTGAAGAATCATTCGACTGGGCTCTGCTTATATCCTTTTGCGATGATTCAAACTTGCATATATCTATATTCAAGTAACTGGTCTCCACAACGATGGAGGATTTGAATCCATCAGCAAATTATCTAAAATGGGAAATTGATGTCACGTAACACTACACATCTTCAGTCTTACAGTCTTATTCAAATAGAATCTCGTATATGCTTGACGACTCGTATATGACTCGTATATGCTTTCGCCTATAACTTGTTTGCGCAATCTTGCCTAACATGCCTTGCCGGGATCGGTGAGGCGATGCATTGCGAACAGCACATTGTTTTAGGACAAGCTGCGTGATCATATACAGTGGAGCTGCGATGATAAAGAAGAAGCTGTATAATTGTGTTCACAAAAAAAACTTGCAACAAGTTTCTGCACCGTTTACTGCTGAATTAGCCTCAATTCGCTATAAGGACCCCAATCGAAGCCCAGCCTAATATCAAGTGTTGCCTTGGGGGAGTTAATTGGAAAGATGAAAGCAGCCTGGTGTTGTGCAGCAAGGGTTCATAGCTTGTTATGAGGTGATGCAAAGCAGTTGATGCGCTTTAGCAAGGATCAATCATAAAGAGTGATTTTCCGTATGCATTGATAAAAATTTATTATCTAATCAATTTTTTTTCTTTTGAGAGAAATTTTTTTGTCTCTTCCAATATACCGTCCATGACATTCACATCTTCTCTCCTTTTATGAACTTGGTTCCTTGGCAAATTGTAGCACAACACGTGCAGGTGCAAACTTGCCGGAAAGTAGTTTTCTGGGATGTTCTTAGATTCTTTCGTGATCGTAAAAACGTTTCAAAAAAACTCGTTCACCATTGCATACGACGACGTGCACTACTTAATGCTTGCAACAAACTCAGTTTCAAAGATTTCCCTCAAATGATGCAGATCCTTTTTGTCATCGATATGGCGGAAAGAACAGTCTCCATACTTCCCATTAGCATCAATGAAGTGTGCACTGCCCACCAGTGAGACCACGGGTTGTTTGAAATAATTGAGACCTTCTTTAGCGTATTTACCCTCAAAGTTGCAGCAGCAAAGCTTGAAAGTAAATTGGAAATAAAACCTTCAGCTTGATTTTGGCGAAGAGAGCACTATTGCAGCGGAGGCCATTTGTTTTGTTATCTTCAGTAAATCCAGTTTATCTTGGAAAATACTTTTAAGTGGAAAAGACACTAAAATGTACTGCAAACATGAAGACGGCGTATTTTTAAGTTTTCTCAAAGCCCAGACTTTCAAACTCGGCATGCTGTTGAATAATAAAGCCAACCAAAAGTGCAAAGCAAAAGTAAGGAAAATGCATGAGAAAGTTTTTCTCCTCTTCAACAAAACGTCGTGGCATCATTATAGAAAAATCGAAGATGTTTCCTGCGTCATATCGTTTTGCTTGGTAACTTTACTTGGCTGCCGCAGACCGAGATTATCTAGAAACAGGCTGAAAAAGGTTGTTTGAAAGTGCCGGTGTTTTACCCAAAAACAACACGGTGAAACAGTGACACGCACCGCTCTGTAATGATTACTTCGGGAAACTACTGCCAGTTTTTCTGCAAGGATCGATGAAAACGCAGAAAACTACAGAAGGGATTCTGAAAACGCACAAGGAAGTTGTTTGCCTTGCGGCTGATTACCTGTCGTTGGCTAAGTTTCAAATATTCCTTCCTGACAGTGACGGCAGAAGTTTTAAAGGCCAACGACTTTGGGTAGATGACCCTACAGTTTAGGCATTCGAAGTTAGTGAGTGTCAGGTGTCATGTACAGTAGCTGAACACTAAATTTCTATTTCAAAGACATTTTGCTTCTGCTACGTAGAGCCCATAACAAGAAAATCTGAAGAAAACGTCGACGCAGTGACTTCAAACTCAGCGAGAATGAGTTTAAAATATTGGTGAAGATTTGAACCATTCATAATTACCAACTTTGAACTAACCGCTTAATGGTCTATAATTGCAAATGATATATTGTGTTAGTGGTCTGAGTGATCTTTGCGAACCAGCGATAGTTGCCGTCGTTGATTTTGTTGAGAACCGGCAATATATTTATTCTGTCTCCTGAGAGCAAAGGAAAAGTGTCATGGCTTCCACAGACTATCAAGCGCGTTATCATGAAGTTTTGGTTGTGGGAGAGTGGGGAAATAGAAAAACGGTGAGAACACACATTCAACAAAAGACTAAAAATGGTCACCACTTCCTATAACTAGCGGACGCCCACTCCAAATGGGGGAGTCCTACAGCAGCGGCCTCCACTGGCGATCACTTGTGAGGTGCAGATTATGTACATCAAATGTGTTGCGTTTTCCAACGTGAATACTGTCAGAGTTTAAATGTACAATATGTTTTGCGTCGCTGTCGCACTGGGGGAACCCACTGTTCGAACGAATGACGGTGCCTGCAACTGCCGTCTGAAACATTGCTGACAGAGTGGATTTTTATCTCCAACTGAAAAGACAAGATCACACTATAGAGCAGGGGTTTCAAACTCAAATTGCTCCGAGGGCCGCATTATGACGCTGACACAGCAATGGCGGTACCTGAGCCTTACTACAGCAGCAGAGTTTTTTAAAGTGTTTCAGGTACCCGATTCGTGTCCCTGGAATTGAAAATCGTTTCCCTAGAATCAGAGAAAATCATCATCGGGTCCCTAGAATAAGAGAAAATCGGGTCCCTAGAATCAGAGAAATCGGGTCCCTACAGGTTCATACCAGGCACCTAACATTTCCCTTAAAAAAACACTGCAGTAGAAACAGCTTTTACATCTTATTTCCTGCGAAAGGTGCCTTGAGTTATAGGCAAATCATTTCCAGCTGTCTCTACGTTCATTTGAAAGGAACTCGTTAACTCGCTAGCCGTGCACTTTTAAACACCGGTGAATAAATTAAATAACTTAAATGTGAATTGTTTGAGATTTCCCCAAAAGCATCGCTGGCCGCACAAAATACCCTCGCAGGCCACATGAGGCCTGCAGGCCGCGTGCTTGAGACTCCTGCTGGAGGAATGTTCCAGGTGGTCAGACACCAAACGAACCTATTTTCAAGATCATGCGGATGATAACAGCGTAAAACAAGAAATAGTTTTCAGTTGATTTGTTGCAATTTTTTTATCTTGAAACAATGACGATCATGTATAGGGGATTGAGCATTTGTGGCATTTGTACCGTTGCTTAGTTTCAATAAATGGAACCACTCAGCAAAAAAAATATTTTGTCCCAAGTATAACTGCTCGCGGGATATATGCCATTCTTCTAAAAATGTATTTCAAAAAATTTTATGGAATCTAATACACAGGTTTCTTGATATTGCAAACAGCGTTTTTTAAACGTGTGACCTTGGTGACCGCTAAGACATTTTGAGAGACAGCAACTGTTTTATCTAAATACCGAGATGGCCGTAAAGCAAGGTTCTGCTGTATTTTGACATACCGTTGGAAAATTTTGAGACCGTTTCGGTCTTTCAAAACCAACTTGAAAAACGCTGATTCCAAAATTCGTCGATAATTTCACAAACTGGGAGAGTTAACATCGTTTGTTTAAGAAGTTGATTCAAAACCTTTATCTGACAGCATTCAACAATACGTAGACCTTGTAGGCGATAAAAAAATTCCTCACCTTGCTCAGGTAGGCTATGCGCACCCAATGCGGGCAAAAATTTTTTCAACTTGATTGAAGAAATACTTCAGTCTATGTTTAGAGCTGGTTCTTTCAGTAGCTGATCTTTATGCGCTCTGTCGAGCAGTCCTATATCGCAATCTGCGTAAGAGTTGTGTTTTTCGAGTACGGGTTGGGGATTTGCCCAATTTGGGCCATGGTTACCAGTCGTGTGACAACAAAAGCTGTGCGTAAGATAACTGTTAAGATGAAGATTACGTCAAGACTCTGCTACTTCACACCGCAGTGATTGTTTTTGGAAAGGGAGTCGACCTGATTTTGTATTGACCAGTACCTGGACTTGCTTTTTGTAAACGAAGTATCTAGGTCCTTAAATTCACACGTGCGTTTCCTCAGAACAATCATTGCCGCCGCTGAATGACAGAAATTACATTGCTTTAACTTATTTATGATCAACAGTGTGCTGCGACCAATTCTGATTGCCATGAATTGTTGTGAAGTATTTGCCCGTTTTAGGAAGAGGTCACCTTATGCGCCTGAAAATTGCAAAATCTTCTTGAAAATAACATTTTCATGTCTCAACCTAATTTACTTCTGTTGCATGTAGAGCCGCAAGCTTCGAGCAAAATACGATTTTGAACTTCAACTGATCACCAACAAAGGCTACTGGCGGACGTTTTGCATTTTTCTTGTCTTTTTGGTCTCTTTGGTATGCGTACCTCCCACATTTTCGTTTGGGAAACTGTGTTTGTTTTTGACAAAACAAAAATTTAACCTGGGTGATAACGAGACAATTTTTGCCCACTTTGGACATGATTAGCAACGATGAAAGTTGTCGAGGCTAACCTGAACAGGATTGATATGCGGCATGCTAGATTTCTGCACGTACAACAAAGCCCGTTTGCGAAAGCTTCGGTAAACGTTCGGCTTAGTTCAAAGTAAATTGTGTTTTAAACACAAAGCAGAAGAATTTAAACTGAACCGCAAAATGACGTTCAGCCCACACACTATAATTTGATCACAGCGTAGTTACACAACGAGAAAGCCATTCCTCGAGAGACCTCTCGGTCAAAATAGCCAATTTTTTAAGTTGTTCGTGCAGGCATTACAAGGGTGTCTATTTTCTCATTTCATTTTAAGTTTTCTCAAAATGCCCAAAAGTTATTTAGTCTTAATTTTCCTGACGGTTCATATCTGCTTGTCAACTACTCAGCCACAAGATGTGCGCGCAAATTTGCAGATTTGATTAGCGAACGGCAAACACCATCGCAAAAGCAAGTCGCTCGGCTTATTGACTCGTGGTTTGCTTCGTTCCACAAACTCGCAATCCATTCAGGACAGTGAACAAAACTGCTTATCTGCGCAGTTCACCCTGATGATACTGTATTTGGGCTTAGCGGCTGATTGCACATCTGCGCTCATGCCATCGTTACTTGCATCATGAAGAGCAGGGATGCGGATCCGGGTGACTTTTTTGTCTTATTCTGAAATGCTTTGGGATCATGTTCAAACGTCCAATTTCGCACGGAATGGGACAGTTCGGCGACGCCGTTTCAGTGGTGGACGTTAAGGTGATAGATCAGTTAATAAGACATGAAACTTTTGATGGGAGCGCTTTTTAAGTTCGTTTTTAAGACATTTTGTGTTTAAAATTTAGTGTTTAGAGTAAGAAAACATTCTTTGTACTCTAACCTTTGAAATATTTCAAAAATACTCTTTTTAGTATACTGCAGGTTTTTTAAGGCGTTTTAGGGACCCGATTCGGGTCCTTAGAATTTCAAATCCGGTCCCTAGAATCAGAGAAAATTATCATCGGATCCCTAAAATCTGAGAAAATCGGGTCCCTACAGATCATACCGAGTACCTAACATTTTCCTTAAAAAAAACCCTGGTATACTGTGAAACATTTGCGAAGGCCATCGCCGAAACGTCCCGTCATCGAACTGTACTTGATCGCTTTCGCACAGGACGATGCAAAGAAGCAACTCTCTCCATGAACGAGAAGCTCGCCGAGGGAGTTTTTTCCTGATTAAGCTTTATTAAACTGAAGCCGTTGCTACATTCCAACCGAAGTGCTCAAAAACTAAGATTTTCAATGAATTGGTTTACAATATGGTTTTAAATTTTGCAACAACTGTGTTGACACAGGCTTGAAGGCCCTTTGAGCAACTTGGCAGAGGGACAAAGATTTCTGAAACTACGCGAAAGAAAATGTTGGCAAAAATTTCTTGGTTAAATGTAGTGGAAAAATTAGAAAGCGCTTAGTAATACCACCTGAAAGAAATACCGGCAGCAGTTTTAGGCATATTCAGGTTTATGACAATTCGCGTTATTGAATGATGCAAACCGAATCGGAACATCAACAGGGACGGAGCAGCATGGTATCATCGTATTTTATCAATAACGACCAGCGATGTAGTCGAGACCTTAACTTTAGAAACCGAGACTTCGTCAAGAAACGTGAGCTGGACCTAAAAACGATCGAATGCATAGAAACTGATATCAGTGACCTGTCAAAAACAGAATTAAGTGCCTTTCTCCTTTGCAAAAGAATTCCCTTGTCTTTGTACTTCCCCGCCCGCGGTCGCGTTTTTTTCAAATTGCTCAATAATTTTCGCGAATGACTGAAAATCGTTATCATCAGTTTTGACCAGGGCTGTGGAGCCGTGGTCAAAATGACACAGCTCCGGCTCCGGAGCTCTTCTTTTCATGATCATGGCTCCAGCTCCAGCTCCGGAGATCTTGGTTTTCAGGAGTCTGGCTCCGGTTTCGGTGCTCTTTCAATCATGGCTCCGCTCCAGATTCAGCTCCGGTTTCTGTTCGTTTTTACACATTAATACTTTATTGGTCTTGGTGTGACTCAAGTTGAATGGAGAATGAATTAAATCAAGTACACTAAACTAAAAGAATATAACAAACCTTTTCAAGTAAGTTCATCTCGTAGTTTTTTACCAGCAGCGCTCTTACCATGAGGAAATCAGCGAAAAAAACAACAATCACAGATTCAGACGATTCAGAGAGCAGTTAGTAGCAGAAACGATAACTCAAGATAACGGTAATATAAAAATTTCTGGAAAGGCAATCGCTGGTTTTGCCGTCAATGCCTGAGGACTCTTTGTTATTTCTTACGACAAGAATCAAGAAAATGGCTGTTTGGAAAACTACATTTATGTCCGAGCATTTAAACACAGACCAGACCCAATTGACCATGTGTTTTGCATTCGTTGCATGCTTTGCCTGTTGCAATCTTGGCGATTCCAGCTAACAGCTCGGCCCGGACAAACCATGCAAAGAGCGCAAAACACATACATAGTCGATTACCTCTCGCATGTATTCTTTCAAACACGCACACATTTGCATTCACACAAATGCGAAGATGTGTTTAACTGCCCTTTGTTCAAAGAAATAGCACGACTACTAGCAAGAAATTCACGTTTGACTTTTTAAAAATAGCTGAAAACGTCTGATTTTTTATCTTTTGCACTTATAATAAGCAATGATGAATGGCAAAGTAAAGCACACTTTAACCTGCAGAGCTTGGGAGAAAATAAGACTGGTTACCGTGCTGAAAACATATATTTTTTTCCACAGATGAAAACTTAACGAAAAGTCCACATTTGTTTACATTGATTTTTATACCCTCCTGATACCGTATTGCTATGCAAAGCAATGGTAGTTCGCTACCAATTATTTATAACTTTCATATTATGCCACTGCTTGTAAACGTAATGTTTCCTAGTGAACTCTGTCAGTAATCAAGTAAACCTTGCTAGCAAGCCTAATTGTTTCTAGTAAAAACTCCTACATTACAATGGCGTGTCGTGCATTTCACGCTTAAATCTGTAATGGTATCATGTCTTAATCATACTCCCAGCTAACAGTATGATTACACAGTTACAAAAGCTATAGGTATTTTTAATATACCTATATAGCTCAGTTCTTTTTAGATCGCTACACTACTACAGACCCGGTTTGATCGTTGTGACTAAAAAGTAAGATGTCATGGTAGATGACGTTTTTCTTCCTTCTACTACAGCAGTTCTCAATCATTTTGCTGAAGGGAGCCAAATCCAGACCTAGGATTTTGTTAGAGAGCCTCACTAAAATGTTTTACCACAAGTCAATTGACACTGTTACACAAAATCTTAGAGGTGTTACTGACAGACACTGTCTATCGAAAGCAATCCTTTCGCAGCAAAGAATCAGACACTAAGCTCTTACAGAGCATATATTTCGCCTACGAAGTAGGCATCATCAGCTCTTATTCAAATAGAATCTGTTGTTGAAAGATTGCTAAAAGCCGCAAAAATATGCTTGGGAGATGCATGCGGCTCTTAGAACAGTATTTGAAAAACACTGTTCAACAAGTAACACCACGCCTGCCAGCTATGATGTCACAGCCTTAGCGATTTTAAACCAAAGAAACATCAAAGGCTTGCATACCCATTGTTGCAGTCTGGGGTCGTAACCAGGGGTGTAGCGGGGCGTGAACGCGTATGAACGGCGTTCCCACACCTTTTTCACGTTTTGCTTTAAAATGAGTTTGAAACTGTTGTAAAATGGCTATTCTTGGGATGCGTTCCCACACCTTTTTGTCAGCACTACATCCCTGGTCGTAACTCGTAACAATCGCGATTATTGTGCCATAAAGAGCACACGTAAGTCTATTTGGCAAAACCGTTAGTATCTAGGAAGGGACGCGGAGCCGGAGCAACCCCTCAAATGGTTCCGGTCCTAATTTTAAACTGAGCTCCGGCTCCGCAGCCCTGCTTTCGACTCAGTAGCGTAACTAGGGAGGGCAAGGGGGGACATCTGCCACCGGGCGCAGCATTTTGGGTGCGCCAAATTGAGGTCGGAATGTTATGTAAAAATTACGAAATGTATTGCAAGCTGCGAACGATCTTTCAGTAAACTGAAACTGGTCCTTTCATACTTTCCGGCCCTAATGACTAACAAGAAGTCAGGGCAGGTTTTGTGATCTAGCTTTGATGAGAATAGAAAGCGACGAAACATCGAAAGCTAACTTTGACGAAATCGTAGAAGACTTTGCTTCGATAAAGGCACGGAAAGTGTTGCTCAATTAGCATTTATGTCTAATTCAACCCGAAAAGGTTGAATATGTATATGATTCGATGGAAATGTGTTTTTCGAACACAAGTGATACATGACTTGCATTAAATAATTTACTGTGCAATTCAAATTAAATGTGTTTCATTTCAAAAGAAAGTGTCGTTTGCAGTTGTAATATGTTGTTTGATTTTTTTGTAAGATATGCAATTTGGCCAGGCAACACTGTGTAGACCTATAAACTATGGTAACGTTATCATTTGAATGTTTTGATGTTCGTCATAATAAAAACAAATGAGAATAAAAGTATGTTGTGGTCCTTATGGATAATTTATATTTTATTTTCTGAAAAGTTCAAAGCAAAAATAAACGCAAATATAGTCCGTTTTGTAAGATTTACTTTCTGCATGCTTTATGTTTCCTAAAAATTGTGCCTATATCTAATATTTAAATTATTAGAAAGGGCGCACATTTAAACTTTGCCACGGGCGCTACTTTGCCTAGATACGCCACTGTTGATGCCAAAGGAGTAAATGTAGAAATCAGAAAACTACTGAAATGTTTTGCACCAAGATGACAGTTGACATATGGAAATCTCCCGGCAGTCTAGCACGCAGTACAGACGTGGTAAAATGGCATTGAGCACTACCTGCGCGAAAAATGTCAGATTTAGGATATCAAAATGAGGACAGGTGGTCAGTATGTAGGCTAGGCTACTTATACCATAGCGAAAACCTAAACTGGGCCGCACAAAACCTTCGACTGAGCCGAATGCACCTCGCGCGTCGGACACAGCTGTTTTAGGATTTTGCAATTTTGTATTTGTCTAGTCCAGAAATTTGTATAAAATCATTTGCCTTCAGGTTTTCATACGCGTTTTTCTCTCTGTCCTTTTCTTTTATGTATTCGTGATTCTGCCCTCAGTGAGTCCTTTCCAGACGTTCTAAAACTCAAAACTCTTGGAGTGAATGCTCCAGAACCTCCTGCAGCGCGCACCTGCGGTGAATGTGAACAGACCTGGCGAGGGAGGGGAACAAGCGGGTACATTGCACCTGCGATTTTTCAAAGGCACTGAAAAACCCGTTACCGGCGCTTTATAGAACAAGGTGCAACACTGGTCAATTGCATACTGTGTTATCAGAACATTTGTGCCCATAAATTTATGTCACTACATTTATGCAGATGATCAGCAAACGTTTTGCCAATTTTTGCATTTTGTTTTAGTCGCTATAATTCCAATGTATTATCGTAATGTGGAATGCCGCAATACAACGGTTTGAATATACAACCGTGACCGAAATTTCCAAGTACGAAACGATAGCCAATGATTTCCCAGATTCAAGGCCCTGACGTCACAGTCATGAAGTTTTCAGTCACAGTCACGAAGATGGGCTGAGAAACTATATGCGGGGCCCGAGTCTGCTTTCGTTGTCGTTTTACTCCCGATTCACTCTTCGCATCTATACCGCCACGAACGGGCTGGATGGGGGCGCCCAAACTGACTTTGCCCCCGGGCGCAGGAAACCGTAGCTACGTCAGTGTTTCGACTGTCAAGTTTATTGCGTTCCATCCGATTTTGTCTCGTTTTTGTGTTATGCTAGCGAAAACACTGACGTAATGAGGCTTCGCAATAAAAAAATCTTTTTTCCAATGCATTTTTTCAAGTAACGTTTCCAAGAAAACTTTATGTGTAAAACAAAGCATTGGAAGTCTCGAGACTTCCAGTATTCTTCGTGACCAAGATTCACTCGTCTTACTTCTCCATCATTGATGAAGAGCTCAGCTGAATTTATCGCAATGATAACCTTAGAAATGGTTGCAACAAGTCTCGAGAGTAGGTGAAATTTGGTCCTTGCACCAACACGAACAGAACGTTGCTTTAACAACTAAGTAATCCATACTTAAAGCTTGAAGAAACTACAAGGGTTTCGCTTCACATTCAAAATTATAGATCTCGCAATCTGCTCTGGAATGTACCAATCACCTGCAAACATGATACTTTTTGAGGAAAAATTCGCCGTTTTTTGGTGGATTGATGTCGGCAGAGGCAATAATAACGGCCGCTCATACGCGAGCGCAGCGATACACGCTATGAAAGTGCTTTTTTTCTTTGAATAAAACGTGTGCTAATCAAGAATCGTTGTGCCTGGAGTCTTCGTTTTTTGAGAAGCAGACTGAATCCAAAGGATATTTGGGAAAACCACGCGCAAAGCCAGATTAAAATGTTTTCGCCTGTTTGATTTTTGTAGAATACGTCACGGTTAAAATCACGAAAAGGCTAAGATTTTGAAAATTTGAACTCTGTACATATCTTTTGGGGACCATGCTGAAGATCAGTTTCTCTTCGGTAAAATTGAGTCTTTTTGAATATACTCCACTCCATGAAGTTTGAGCACAGTAACACTAACTTTTGCATACACGAGTACATATTGTTATGTATAAAGCTTACAGCAGGCCTGTCCAACCTTTGTAGTGTTGCCGGCCACTTTCACATGAAGAAATTTATTGCGGGACACAAACGTTTTTTGTGACGTAACAAATCCCTTGATTTTGATAAGTTTTATGCGATAACCGGAGGTGATAATGAGTCCTATAGTTTTACAGGGCTCCCATCGCTGGTTTTTCCACCCAGATCTGTTTTTTTTGTTCATCTGGGTGTCTAGGTTTAATTTTGAAAAATCCTATCAAATCTGTTTTTTTTTTTAAATAAAATTTGACAACGAGCCATAGTAAATACAATAGTACAATAAACATATTTTCTGGTCATTACACTGTTCACATACGATCATCAGGTGAAAAAAGTACTTAAATAGGTGAAACAAAACGTCTTCAGTCGGTTTTGCACCCGTATCAATATCATTATCAAATACTGTAGGTTGCTTGCCATCCAGTAGAGACAGCCATGCAGTTGCGTGTACAGCAGCGCAGAAGCAACATCAGTGAATGACAAACGCTTGTATAAACAAGTGAAAGATTTGCATTTGGGTGAATGGTTGTTATTACACTGCGCCAGCTGAAGAATTAGATGAAACAAAGTTTACAACAGAATGTTCAAATTCTTTGGGTGCCCTATTCATGCAAATTAAAAAACAATTTGCATTGGAGGAAGTATTTGAAGCTTAGGAATTTTACATTCCTTTGCAGCTCAAGATCTCACAAAAGATCCATGTTCAATGGCGAATGTGACCCTACACTTTGCCCTTCTTGTGCCTGAAGATAGGTTGGAAGCCAGGTGGTTATTTTCAGTCATTTTTCTGTCGTAGACCAAAGTTTTTTTAAATGACAAAGAAATTGAGTCAATTCGGTCATAATGTTTGAAAATATAAACTAGTGAATGCTGTTGTGGCTAATTTTAATATTATGAGACAGATGACCAAAACGACTCAGCAAAAAAACAGGCTGGAGGCCATATCAATAGTTTAAACATGTGTCCTTGTCCAGTATATATCCTTGATTTCTGGTAGTATCGGCGTAACATCAAAGATGGCTTAGATAACTCTATCTTTGCAAAACTTCTTGATTTTGACCATATTTGCAGTTTGTCACATTTCACGACATCATTATAAAAATTATTTTTACTTGTTAATTGTGTTAAAACAAAAACAAGCATTGTCAAGAAGCCAGCAAAACGGCTCTCATATACCTAAGCCTGAAAAATGAGACATGTCGATAACAGAGTATGTTATCAGCATTATTAGTTAATATAAAATGTCTTGAGTAACAGAAAAGTAATCCAAACGTTGATTTTAACGCTGAAGACACACACTTTAAACAAGGAACTAAAGTAAGTCAGTATTTTAATCACCGTTTTATCTCATATGTTTGCATTCATATGTCTTTTTGCCTTTCTGTTTTTTTTTGGTAGATAAACGGTTTTTTTTTCATGAACAATCTGGGTTTATTAGAAATTACAGAATGGGAGCCCTGGTTGCACGCAGTGTTGCCAGGTTGTATGTATGTAAACCAAATCTAAAAAATTCACATATTTTCGAAGCGATTGTTATACAAGCTTTTGGGTGGTAGGCCCATAACAGAAACAACAGGTATAATTTTGGTGTGTTTTGATGGCAAATATACTTGGGTCTATAATAGGGGCGCAACCAGCTCTTCATTTCGGGGAGGGGGATTTTCAATTCGATGACATCATCGTGCTTATTCAACCGTGACACAACTTTTTCGCAAACGGTCACATATAACAATAATGTATTTTTGCTCGCAGACACGAAATCCATAGTGTACAAACACACACATTCTACACAACGCTGGATAATAAAGACAGAACGTTTTACAACAGCATTGGAGGCTGAATCACCAGTGTCAAGCGAAATTTCTGACTTCACGCCATATGAGCATACACAGAGCAACATTCCACATGTAAAATACGCTGAGAAAACTGATGATTAGGGCTTAGGGACTGCGTGTTTAGATAAGTGTGTCGAGTTAGGGTTTATGTTACAGTTAGAAAAAGAAAATTAATTGAAGTCTAAGTTTAAGTCCAATATTTTTCACTGGTTTTACTTACTCCCGTAAAGTGTAGCTTGTTGTGGGTATCTGACATCTAACCAAAAAAGTTTAATTCACACAACACACATCAAAAAGTAATCGCCAAACTTTATTCCTTTACTCTAAGAAGCAAAATAACTGACAAAAAATAGGTCAGAAATTTCGCTTGACAGCGGGCTACAGAAACTTACTTAACAGAACGTTTTGTAGCGGCGTTGGAGGCCGAGCCTCGGGTTTACAGACGCATTCTTAACACTATTTGTTCACTTGGTACAACACTACTGCACTACTAAAACACCTTAAAAACACATGGTTACATTGAACCTGATGATTCATGACTCCCAACACTCGCTCTCCAGGGCAGGTTGTATAGAGCTCTGCATCCAAAATTATAGGACACACGAAATCTTTGCATGCATGACTTTCTGAAATTCCACCATATTTGTGATGCATATATGGGCGTACAAAAGGAACGAAAAAGTATATTTTTGACTGCATTTGAACATCGGGAAAAAGAGGCTCGCAGCTCGTTTGCTGCACAATATTTTTATCGCAGTTTTCTCTGAATGTCTTTGTCATCTGAGAGCCCAGTATTCAGTATAGCTCCCAGATATTTGTATTGTTTAACAGATTTTAGACATTTACCACCTATTTGTCAGTAGTGGGGTGACTGTGCTTTTTGCACCCTTAGCCTTAAACGTCATACCAACAGTTTTGCTGCAGTTGAAAATATTTCCTTGCGATTCTGCATAAGCCAGAACACAGATAAAAGTTCTCTTCGCAACATTTCCGAAAATGAGAACTTTTCAGTTTTAATCAAGATGCAGACAGAACGATCGGGACAGAGTAAAAATTTTTATTCTCATACAAACACCTGGTTCCGTACTCAACTAGTGTAGTCATAGCTTTAGTGTGATAGATGTATAGGCTACTACAGTAGTAATCCTACCTAATTTTCGTCTTGTTTAGCAAATTCGTTCTAGCTCTTCTTCTGGCACGTGTTTAAATTTCTATCACAAACGAAGATCCCAAACTTCAAAGATAGCCTTGAATGCTACCATTTCGGGCAAAACGGACCAGGTGCCTAGTGCGTGTGGCGCATAACGGATCATGTGTGTTTGGGGCAAAACGGCTTTTTCTGGCATCCATGAGTTGTGTGAAAGTTTTTAGAAGCACGTTTAGGGCTATGAGTTTTCAGGGCTTGAACTGGTTGCAAAAGTTAGGGTCTTGTTAAGCGTCATTTGGAGCCAAAATGGTCTAGTAGGTGGGTGCGTTCAACACTTGACTAGCACTCATATGACACTTTACTAAACCATTTTCCCAAGCCGTGGTACTGGGATCAACCCAGAAAGACACTAAAACGTGAAA